>Ga0075154_10000416_pt1 | contig 36149 bp, 25 predicted proteins | sample JI71714BDNA_FD_70965 | JGI IMG/M metagenome (GOLD analysis project Ga0075154, IMG submission 70965) | Wastewater effluent complex algal communities from Wisconsin, to seasonally profile nutrient transformation and Carbon sequestration -... | ecosystem: Engineered > WWTP > Effluent > Algae... | reverse complement strand
CATATGATTCTTTTGAAAAGAATTGATTCATTTTGAATACAAGTGTACTACTCCATCTGAATTACATCTTCACCCATTCTCCTGCTTTGATCACTTCCGCACCATCATAAATCTTATAGACATAGGTAGCACTAGGCAGATGGCTAAGATTGAGCTCAATCTTATCAGTACTGAGGTCATAATATTTTTCTATCAACTGACCTTGCATATTGTAGATACCTATCATCACCCGACGATGTCTATCATCAAGTGCTAATGTCAGAAAACCTGAAGATGGATTTGGATATACGTTTATATGATGCTTTTTTGTGGTAGGCAATGTCTCATCATCCGTACTTGTAGTAAGCGATGTCACATCAGGCACTTTATAAAAAATTTCATCGCATTCATATCCATCTATACATCCATCAGCGCTTACACGTACTATAAGGATATCAGGTTCAAAAGCAGGGCGTCCTAGTATTGCATCATATTCCACGTCACTATTCAACTCACCTACTGCCATAATGCTGCCATCTTCGAGCTCAGTCACGCCATAAAATGCGCCTATGGTCCAAGCACTAATATTACTTTTATTGTATAGAGCCTTGTACCATAATAAATCCCCTTTATTATTAATCCGGAAAATAAGTGGTGCATAAGAAATGATATTGGGGGTAGGAGCATCAGACCACCTAATACTTCCCACACCCATGATATCTCCATTACGAGCTTCTATAAGTTTGAAAGTCTTCCGCCCTTGTCTTCCAGGATAAGGAGACTCTGGTGGTAGGTTTTTTCTCCATTCAAATTTATCCACTATCTCATATGTGCTATCTGCTAAGAAAACTATTTCTGGTAAATCATCATCACCACATCTATTATAGACAGTTCTTCCATCAGAAAGTTGACAACCAAAAGGCCAAGCAGTTTTTCCCGGACAATATTTGTCTTTAATTTTTATGATTTGATTTAACTCTTTATTTTTCCCAAATTTAAGAATTGCAACGGTATCTCCAAAATTGATGTATTTTGTATGGTGTACTAAATTTCCATCCATATCTACGTACAATGAACGAGTAGAAATACTGCCTAAATCTTCACCAATATGAATAATTGTGTCCAATTTTAATTTCTCAACATCAATGTAAGCTTTCATAATATTAGCTTTATTTTCTATTGTTCCTGAACCCACTACAACTAAATGGTTATTGTGTATGGCTGAGTTGGTCTGATAAATTATAGGGTAGATTCGGCTGTTGTCAATTGCTTCAACAATCTTTAAACTATCTAAAGAATAAGGATCCAACTCGTATATTCTAAATGATTGAGGAACTATCCCTGTAAGCCCATATCCTTCACCTGTTAAAAATAACTTTTTGCGCTCTTTATCAAAAACTATAGAATTCGAATTGTTATCAAAGTCCCAAAATTTATTGTTATTCAATATAGTAGCATTTATATCCATCTTCAGAATTCCGCTATAAAAGTTCCTTCTTATTGAATCTACATGATAGTACCCAATGTATAAATCATTGTTAAACTGTTCTATTTGAGTACCAACTTGAAAACCATTATCAAGTTTTAATAATTTGATAAATGAATTTTGAGCGTTGGTAGAAATATAAATTAAATTTAATATTACAAAAAAATAACATTTTTTCATCTGTTTATTTTTATTTATTTTCTGATGGTCAGATGGATTTATTAAATTACTTTCATCTTTTTTGATATCGAAAATGCGATTCAAATAAAAAAAACCACCGTTACTTGTAATCTGCCTATGCATGTGGTTTTAAAGTATTATTTTACAATTATTATAGAGGTGGAAATAAATTACTTCCACATCTATGATTAGAATTTAAAATTTACATTTTGATAAAGCGCCTTGTTTCAACAACATTGTCGTTATCTGAAATTTTTATGATGTAAATACCATTTGATAAGTCACTAATGTCAATAATATTAATCTCAGATAAAATATTTTGACTTACAACGATTGTTCCCACTGAGCTGAACATTTCTACCTTAAAAGTATTGGCAGATTTAGTTATATCTGATGGCAATTCTATATTTAAAAAGTCATTGGCAGGATTGGGATAAATCTTGATCACCTCTGCTTTTGTCTCGGCAATACTCCTAGGTACAAGAGGGACTAAATGCGATTCCGCTGTGTAAATGACATCTCCTGTCAGTGCATAATACACAGCCTGTGCATTGCTAGCATACTGATGACGGCTCTCTGCTACACTTCTTATGGCATTTAGTTTGGTAGTATTAGTCGCTACTGTGTTGTCTCCACCCAAAAAATCTAGATAATGATTTTGCACCAAAACAAAGTCTATCTCATCCTGAGTTGCCACACTTCTGCTATTTAGATAAGTCCTTGAAGCTGTCAGCCCTTCTCTCTCCATCATCAATGCATATACTTGTGCTTGCACACTAAAGAATGGTTCATTTTTGAGATCATTGATTAATACTGCATCTTTGGTAGGACCACCTTTACCATCTTTTATCATGGCATTTACCACTCTAGTATAGCAGTGTTTAAGACGAGCTATAAGTATTGTTTTAGCACTTGCAGACAATGCATTATTAGCATTGATTGCACTCATTTGTTGTTTGATGGAGATCAAGAGATTTTTCCTATTAACATCACTAGTAGGTATCACACATCTGCCACTATAGTTTGGAGGCAATTGTCCTATAATTCCATTTATCGCACCACAATTACTAGTAGGATCATCATTCTGTGATCCTTCAACATTCAAAATACCAGGAATATTTGAAACCACTTTACAAGGAGCAGGACTACTTGTTTTTATATAATATTGTAAGGGGTCGGTATCCGTATCTGCTATTATTGAAGGAATGCTTCCTTTGCTAAAACAATTACCAGCTGCATCAAATTCATCTCCTTGTTGATTAAAAACAGAGGCATCCTGCATCATTTCTACATCTAATACAATTGCTGATTCATGGCAATTGTCTAGAAAAGATGATGCATTTTTACCATGAAAAGAAAAACCGTAAGGACTAAATAGTAGACTATTACTTACAATCAAATTGTCAGTATCTCCACCCGTCATATCTTGATACACTGCAGTTGTCCCATACAGAAAATCATTGTCATTTATCTTGGCAGAAGAGCGACCTGAAGAAAAAACTCCTGTTTGATTATTTGTAAATGAATTATCGCTTATCAAGTGCTGAGTTGCATTATCTAAAGCACCAATATAAATACCATATTTATTATTATTAAATCTACTTTCTGTAACTTCCGAGTTCACTACTGTCAAGTAAGGTGATTGCAGCATTAAACCAGCAGAAGTCGAACCTGCCTGTGCTACAAAGTCACAGTCATGAAGCTTTACAGCGGAATTAAAAGCATTAATACCAAACTGTGTATAATTCCTAAATTCAGTATGGGTAATATCAATTTTTGAATTTGATGAAAGTTTAATACCTGTTTCACAATTTAAAAACTTTGCTTCGGTAATGGTTGATTGGTCACCTAGGGTCAAAGGACCACCAGGAAACATTTCATATATGCCTAAAGGTCCAAAATCTATGCCCACTTCACAATTTTTTATCTCCGCTTCATTAATAGTTACTAATCCACCAGAGAAATTAAAAACTGGACCAAATATACAAATACCAGTACAATAAGTAAGATAGTTACAATCTATTCCTTTTTTAGCAAACTCAATAACTCCATTATTCATAATTTCGATTTCGCCTCCCGCAAGAAGTGGACCTGCATTTTCGAATCCTTGTGGGCCAAAGTAATTACCAATTACGGTGACTCCATCCCATTGGGTTTCATTATCACATTTTGTCAGGGTACCCCCATCAAGGGTTATTTTTGCGCCACCTGAAATTGTTATTTTTTCTTTTATCTGATTTCTTCCAGTAATGACTAAATGTTGCCCTTGCAAAACCGTTATACTTTTGTAAGCACCATCTGTATTTAAGTATATTTTACCAGTACCTGTTGGCGTAAAATCAGAAATCGGACATGTACAATTTTTAACAATTCCTGGTTGACCATCTGTAAATATTTCAGTAAGTGCAAGCGTCTTCATTTTTACGATTTGATCTGAAGTGAACATATTCCTACATTGATGAAAAGAATATGACATAAAATTGGAGATTGGATGTGTTGATGTGATGTTTCCACATTGAATCCCACCAGTCCATTCACATGAAGTTCCGTATTGTTCTTGATCATTAACGCCATCAATAGGTGTGTCATCACAATAATCGCCTTCAGTTGAAATTACAGACAAAGTTATATCAGGACATATAAATGACGGCTCAGAACATGTGCCATGAAAAGTATGAAACAAACCGAGAGCATGACCCATTTCGTGGGATATCAAAGAAGATAATGAAGCAGGAACATTATCATCTTGTAACCCTCCAATAAGTATCTCATCTCCTGGAATACTAAATGCATAACCGCCAGGGCTTACATTTTCATCGGGCAAAACATGTACATCTATGCCTACAGCATTCCTATTAGCATTTTCAAAATAACACTTATTCTCAGAATTCCCATTAGCAAGTTCTATAGTTATAGGTGCTGTTTGGGTTTCACATGGATCAAAGATAAAAGTGAATCCTGTTCCCAAAAAATCTGAATTTAACCTATCAACGATAAGTTGCGGTCTGTTGGAAGGCACTACATTGGTGCCAATGGTATACAAAATAAAGTTCAATTTTACTTCAAAATCACTTCGAGATCCTGAAAATGTAGAACCATAATTTTGCCTAGCAGCAATACTCGAAGGGACGCTACCACAATCATGGGTTTGAGCGTTTGAATTGTGATAAATTAACATTAAACCTATAGACAATAGGTAACTAAATGCAATTCTGCAATTCTGCAATTCTGCAATTTACTAAATTTTAACATAAAAAATAAATTTAAATAGTTATAAAAAAAGATTAATTTCAAATAGGTTTCTTCAGAAAATGCCGGAAAAAATAATTTAAGTTTTTCGTCGAATCTGAAATTTAATGCAATGTAAAGGAATCTTTTTATCAAGTCAAGTTTTTAATGATTTTTTTATTCTAAAAAGGGAAAATATTTTTCATCAATAAGTCTTCAAGTTCATTACATACGAAATTAAAAACAACTCCAAAAGCATTTTATACAAACATTTGACTCAATAAACACCAATCAAAATCTTAACCAACTATGTTAAAATGATTTAGATCTACAAAACAAGGACTAAAACAATTTTTAAACTTGTATCTCTTTTCGGACTTTTTTAACTTAAAGGAGTAAGGCCCAAATAAAAAATGCTCGACGAAATAAGAAACCTTATTTCGTCGAGCATTCTAAGACTAAAACCTACGCTTTAATTAAAATCAAAACGTACACCAAATGATATATTATTCTGATCTATCTCATTGTCTGTAAAGATAGGATTTAGATCATATTTTGCATAAAAACTCATATCTCTGTAGCCAAAATATCCACTCAATCCATAGACTAAGTCACTTGTATTGTAGTCGCCCTTGATGGTTTCTTCGTAGGTAAATGCTTGATTTTTGTATTCTAATTTTTGCTTTGTACTTAGATTGATACCTGCGTATCCTCCGATACCTAGTCTCACCCCTTTTTGTGATTTAAGGATGGTTTTCTCATCTATGACTCTTTTTTTGGAAAAATCAAACTCAAGATGTACAGGTACTACCATATTTATCGTCCTGAAAAAGGGCTCTTTGGACAAGGTAAATGGATGGGTTGCTAAGCTAGTTTGATCTCCATTGGCCACAAAATATTGATTGTCTTTTGGTCTTAGATTGTTGTAAGTAAATGAAAGACCATACTTTAGTTGGAGTAGATTGGATGTAGGCACTATCCGGGTTTTCCATGTAAATCCCCATTCATAAAATCTAGAGTTATTAAATTGGATAGCATTGTTTTCTATAGATGAGAGATCACCATCTGTCACCATATTATTTAGACCGATCGCAAATACAAATTGCGATGTGGTTCGAGATTCACCTTTTATTTTCTTTTTATTTTTGGTTTTCCACTCAAATTTAAAATTATTGTCATCATCGTCATCATCTGATGAAACTACAGGTGTATCTTTATCGTATTTCGCTTCAACCTTATCTTTGACAAGTTGTTGGAGTTCTGCTTCCAAAGGAATTATTTTTTCTTCTATATTGGTAGCGCATTTTTGGGCAGCTACTTTTTTAAGTTCTTCACCTTGTGCAGCTGTCAGTTCGTTGTTATCTACCTTGGTATTGAGGGATTCAACTTCTAGTCTTAACCATTCTTTTTGTTCCGTGGTGATGTTTTCTATTTGTCGACTGATCGCTTTGACTTCTTTGTCAAAAGATTTCTGTGCTTTCATGGATGCTAAAGGACAAAGCAGTAGCAAGAGATAAATTAAATACTTCATTTTATCTGATTTTGATTGTGTATTAAAAAATTAAATTATGTTATTGTTAAATGGTTTTCTAATTCATTGATAATCAAATATTTTCCTTTAGGGTCAGGGTGAAAAATTTTTGATTATCGATTTTACTTTAGGAGTGGACTCACTATTTAAAGTTATAATTATGGAGAGTTGTTCTACCCCTGCCCCTAAAGGGGAACAACATTATCTTTGTTTTTCTTGATTTCTATTAGATACCGAAGTCAAGATTTCGTCTGATGTCTCCTTTAAAGAAGATAATGCTCTTACCAAAAAACCTTTGGCTACTACGTTTTCTGCTTCGTCTAGCAAGGTGTTTGGATCTATTCTTCTTCTATTGGTATTTGTTGCAACGTCTGTTTTGGTTGGTGCTGATTTGACATTAGTGATAGATGTCAGCAGTGCCTCAGGGTCGATCTTGAAAGAAGATTTTTTTACTTCTACTTTTGGACTTTCAATTTCTGAAGATACCATATTTTCTGAGACCAAGTCTTGTGCTGTTTTATTTTCTGGTATTGCGGTTATTATTGGGGTTTGCACAATAGAAATGTCATCTGTTTTTTTATCATTTTGTACTATTGGAGAAAATTGGGATTTGTCATCTTTGCTTTTTATGACATTTTTATCAGATCCATTCTCAACAATGATATCCTTTTTTTGGACTAATTCATTATCAATAACTTTTACTTCCTTTTCTACTGCATCATTTTGACTTACAGCTACTTTATTGGTTACTTCAATGTTTTCTAATTGTTCATTACTTGATCCAATAAACATCACTAAAATAGTTATCAAAGAAGCCGCGAATGCCATTAAATAATAAATGTGAAAACGCTTTTTTGGCTTTTCAGCAACTGTCAGCATCGAGTCTAGTCTATCCCAAGCTTGGGTACTAGGGTCTATGGATCGGTGTTCGAAATATTTTTTTATTTTATTATCCATTGATTGATTATCCATGATCTGCCATATTAAATTGATGAATGGTCTGTTGTAATATTTTGCGAGCGTATGCTAGTTGTGACTTAGATGTACCTTCTGTGATACCCAATATGTCTGCTATCTCTTGGTGTTTATAACCTTCTACGGCGAATAGATTAAATACCATTTTGCAACCTTCGGGCAACATATCTATCATGGCTTGGATATCTTGTGTCAGTAGTGAAGCATCCGTACTTTCGCTAGCTGAAATATTGATATCTTCTTCTACAAAACGAACTTTCTGATTGGACCTGATGTAGGAAATACACTCATTGACAAAAATCCTTCTCATCCATCCTTCGAAATGTCCACGTTTCTCAAACCTATGTAAATTGCTGAATACCTTCATAAAAGATGTCACTAGTAAGTCTTCAGCCACTTGTACATCAGCTACATACTGTCTGCAAACACCCAACATTTTGGGTGCAAATTTATTATACAATACCTTTTGTGCTTGCCTATCTTGTCGGATGGCACTTTCCAATATTTGGTATAAATCCTGATGTATATCTACAACTTTCAAAATGTTGATTTATGGTTGTTTGATAGTAATGACGGAAGAAGGATGGAAAAGGTTGTAATGGAATGAAAAAAAATAAACCAACTTGACAATTAAGCAAGTTGGTTTATAAAGATGAACCACATTTTGAAAGTATGAAGTGGGCTATACGTTACTATTTTTTCTTAATATAAAGCTGGAATTCACCTGATGCCAATCCTTCCGCACCGACCACACCGATGATGACTTGATAAGGACTAGTCGTTGCAAGAATATCTTTGACGCTTCGTGTATGATCTTGTACTTGACCACGTTTTTTATAATCCCATTTATGATCTGCTTCACATCGAATGCAAGATGATAAGTTAGGTACTGTGTTATTCGGGGAGATAGTGCCTACTTGATATGCATAAATGCTAAAATTAGCATTTTTATCTATTGGCTCCACCCAAATTTCGTACTCTGTGTAAGCTGGCAAATCGATGGCATATAAAACATGGTGGCCAGTAAATTTTCTGCTCTGTGTCTGTGGAAAACAAGCAACAGCGCTATTCCAAGCCCAAGAGATATCTGAGATAAAGTTGCCTTCAGCCAGATCACCACTCACTGAAACTACATTTGTTATAGGCATTTCTATCCATTTTATGTTGGAGTCTTGTTGTGCGAATGACATAACAGTGATGTGTAAATTCAAAAAAAAGAAAATTAAAAACTTCATAATGATGTTTTAAGCGATGAAGATTATAAAAGGAGCGAAACAAACGACCAAAAATAAGTGCGCAAAAATGGCCGTTTGCTTACCACACTCCTACAAAAACAAAAAGCAAAAACATAAATTTACTTATCTATTTTTAAGTTGTAAATGTCCAATCTAGCGCGCATGGCTTTGAGAGAGTATCCCGGGTGTTTTTTCCATGCATCTCTGACAATCTTTTCGGGTAAAAGCAGACCGCCTTGCCCATTCAACATTTCTACTTCGAAAGCAAAAAATGCTGTTAATCTTGCGCTTGTATCTGCTGGTGGTCTTACTGGTTCTGTATCATCGCCCCAAGGGTCTTTAAGATCGGTGCAATCCTTTGTGACAGGACCATCTCCATCCCAACAAGGGTCTTTGGTTGCCTGATAAGCTGTAATGGCTTTAGCCTTGAGCGAATTAGACACCTTGAGTTTGGAGATGTTTTGGGTGAAGGTGCTTTTTTGAGCAGTCAAAGAGAATGTAGTGAAAATTGATATAAATAAAATTATTATGATTGATTTCATTGTGGTTATCTTTTGAATTCTTAAAATCTCTTATGAATTATTGGATTTGTAATTCATAGTAGATAATTTACTAAATTGTTACAAACCTAAGTTACTTGCAAACATGCCAAATTCCATCAAATTGGTTTGTGTATGATTGCAAGATCCATCTTTTTTATTACACTTACATCCAATGTAGGAATCAAAAGAGCAAAATGCACAAGGATTGCCAGTACAAGTGTTCGTCAAAGAGTTTTGACCTATGACTACTTTACCTTTGATTGTCTCTGTTTGAATGGCAAAAGTATTTGTTCCCTCACCACCACTCTGGAATACCACCCAAAGATCATCAGTACCAACAAACTCTATTCTGTCAATTTTGGATTTACCACCAAATTGTGCCTTGTAAGCCTTGAGTAAGACGTTCTTCTTTTGGGCACTAATTGGCTTGTCTTTGAGTCCTATTTCGAAATGTTTAGAGATGATTTCCTTAGGTTTCAAGACAAAACCCGATGTCAAAATTACAATTAAGCTTAAAATAACGATTGAAAATACAATTTTCGTTTTCATGATGAATGATATTTATTGGTTTTTAAATATTATAATGATTTTTTGCGTCCAATCTTTCCTATCCTTGATTTCTACCCATTTGCCTTCTTGTGTTTTGAAGTAAACTTTATCCGCTTTTAATGAAGGGATTCCATTGATCATTTCCTGTATTTCGGAGTTTGGTTTATTGCCTTTGCCATTTTTAACTGGCTTTTTTCCGTCTTTATCTGGTTTTGTAGGTGCCGGACCACCATTAGCATATTCTAGCAATTCTAAACATCGTTCAGCTTGTGGGCCTTGGCACTGAGCCTGTTCGCAAGGACAATTTGACATATCAGGGCAATCACACCATACCATAATTGCCCCATTTTCATGTGGAAAGTACATTACCCAGCCTTCTCCAGTTCCAACTCTCCAAGTCGTAGAACCATGAAGTGGATTATAATCGCCACCTGCATGTATATCTTGCGCGTGGACAAGATTCACACTGCAGAAAATTGCTATCAAAATTAATGTTTGATAAACTTTCATTTTCAAATTGTTTTGGATGTTATAAAATTATTGAATTAGAAGTATTGTGTTACTTTCTTTTCTTCCAGGAACGAAATATTTCTGTAGTCCATTCATGTGGATTAGTTGCATAAAACCATTTGCCATTTTGATTAGCCCAAACACCATATTTGATTTTCAATTGTTTTTGATATTCTTTCATAGAATTACTAACATCAGGACTGTACGATTGTGTAGTCTCTCCTGTCCCTGCTCCTACACTACCACCAGTAGTGCCTCCATTTGAAGTGGCATGGTCATCAGCTTCTTTAAGTATTTCGCTGCATCTTTCTTCTTCAGTAGTGCATCCAGCAGTTTCGCCATTAGGACCAATAACAACAGGCTCAGGGCCAAAACCACCTACACAATTACAAATATATACTGTACCGTTAGGATAATGAGTAAATCCATTTTTGGGATTATAGGTTTGAGCATTCGATGAAGAAAAACTTAAAATAAGTAAAACAATCCCCAAAGTGGCTTTTATATGAATCATTGTAAAAACATAAGTGAAATTTGAAATTAAAGAGTTCATTGATTTTTGTTTTAAGGTTATTATTAAAAAAATGAATAAATAATAAGACAAAATTACTTCTTGCTAACTAACTGATTTTCACCCAAAAGGATGAATTTTAAGCTTATTTCATCAAACAAATAATATTGGCTACAGGAAGTAACCGAGTAAGCTTGATATCACTTGTAAATTGTGTACGTAAAGCAAAATTCAGCAAGATATTTCTACTGAGTTTGAAGTCGCCACCATACGCCATAGTGTATTGGGTTTTTGTTTCTGTATTATTGAAATCTAGCCAACCAGAACCAATATCTTCGATATATTTGCCAGCGAAATATTCATTTTCATCAAAAGCCAATTCCTGATTTGGATCAAAATAATTGCCTAATATTTCATATACAACTTCTGCGTAAAAATTGTATCTCTGGCTTCCGTACCGAAAATTCAAACCAAACATTTTATTGGAACTATCTACAATCCTGGTATATCTAAACAAGCCGCTCATGAGACCATGGTCACCCATTTTTAAGCAGCCATTGAGCCAAAGGGCATAGCCCGCCCTTTTTACTTTTAGACTGTCGATACCTGCATTATCATAGGTGTAAACTGATCCAAATGCTGCATCTAGCATGGTGTTGTTCCAGTTTTCTGCGTAGTACTGATCGATGATATTTCGGTATTTAAGTCTAGATATTTCATGTGCATTTTTAATCTCATATCGGATCACATCAAGCTCTTTATCTATTTCATTTTTCCGCTTAGGGTCGGTCGTTTGATATCGAAGGATGACTAATGAATCTATTTGTTGATTAAACCTATCTTGCTGATATCTATGTTCTGATGTCAACTGCTTGAGCAACAGCGTATCATTAATAACATTGTTCTTTTTATAGAGATTTAGTTTGATAGAATAAGATGCATGGTTGATATTATCGATTTTGGCCGTACCCGCAGAGAGACTTAATGTGGATAATTTTTTGGCCAATCTGCTGGCAGCAGCATACTCATCAAAAGATCGTTTTTTATAATAAAAATGCCATAATGGTTGGGCTTCGAGTGCTAGATCTGGAGCCAAATTGTAATTTTTCACACGCCAATCTACTTTAAAGCTTTTCAAGTCGGAAGGCCTAGTCACTATTTCCGGATTGACGCCGAGCATAGCAAATGCAGGTGCGGATGGGATAGAGATTTCAGCATTTTTCACTTCTTCATATACTTCATCTTGTGCGATTGATGACGTCCAAAAAAAGGCTAAAAATGTTAAAAATAAGATTTGGGCCTTCATGTTAGGAGAGATATTAATTTAAATGAATAAGGATTAAGTTTTGATGCTTTAAAGTTTAATTATTGGATAATGTTGATTGGCTATTTGGAAAAAATAGGTCCCATTTTTCAATGTTGACATATCTATATCTTCATTGCTATAAACTGTTTTGATATGAACACCTAAACTGCTATAAATTTTAATTTCTGTCTTTTCTTCCAATCCATATATCCATATTTTTGATGCAGTAGGATTTGGGTAAATTACGACTGTTTTTGGTGTTGTTTCATTTAAATTTGAAATACATAATTGCAAGATTTCGTCTTTACTAGAGCATGCTATCGCATTATTACTAACTATACAGTTATCTGGTTTTGTTTGTAATAGGTTACATATAGGTGCAGCGTTACACGTAGATAACATTGGATTATCATTTATGACCAATAGATTGCCGATTGCTAAGTTTGTAGATAAGTGCATTAACGTAGTCAAAGCAGGATTTTCATAGATTCTCATAGATTGCGCCACCGTATTTAGTGATTGTATTCCTGATAAAGTAAGTAGTTTGTCATTTTTAAAAATAGCAAAATCATTGCCTATAAATTCCAAATTCTCAAGACCTGTTAATGATTCTAAACTGTCTAACTCATATAGTTGGAAAATGCCATGAATGGAGTCTAACTTTGATAGTGGCATTAGATTTTTGATGTGCTTGTTATTGGAAAAATAAAAAAAGTCTCCGCGCACTTTCCCTAAATTATCCAAACCTTGAAGGCTCAATAATTTTGGGTTGTTTTGAATGCGTATATATCCAATTACTTCTTTTAATCCACTTAATCCTCGGATGCTTTCTAATTGTGTAGTATTTGAAATGGTAAGACTTCCATGAATCTTCTCTATCTTTTCTAATCCATCCAGATGTTGCACCTCATAAGTAATAAATAAATCTCCTGTAATATCAGTACATCCACCACTATTTGACACAAATGCTTGTAGGTCGGCTTGTGTTTTGATAGTCACATTAGTTTGTGCACATGGTTGAGCGTTTAGTACTTGGTAAACGAATAATAAATTGAAAACTAAAGTTGGTATTTTCATTATAAAGTTGGTAATATTTAATGATAAAATTAGATACAAAAGTAGGAATGAGCATATTCTATTTTTTCATACTTTAGGGTGAATTTTTGCTTGGTGAAGACACATATCTTTGTTCCATATTTTATACAATAGTTAATAGTCAATGACATGGAAAATGATCCAGATGATCATATAGCGGGTAGGAATAAAGAATATCTTTTGTCTAAAGAAGAAAATCAGGTATTACTGACTCTTTTGTTTTTGGATTTGGAGAACATTTGTAATAAAATAGAAGATAATTTTAAGGCTGCAAATAGTTCTTCATAATAATACAATATATTTGTAAATCATTCATAACAAACCCAACTCCAATGTTACGAACCATTCATCGAAATATTCATTTTTCTTGTATAATTTTTGTATTGATAACTGTCTTTATTCCAGCATTTTTAATAGGACAATTATCCATAAAAGAGCAACTACAATCTACGCAAGATAGTATTCAAAAGTATTATCAAAATCAGCCAGTAAAAGCACTTGACTATGCATTCATTTATGAAAAAATCGCATCAGAATCAGATCGTCTGAAATATAAAGCCAAGGCAGACAACTTCATTGGTATGTGTTATTATATGAATGGCGAAATAGACAAAGCCATAAAATATTATGTAGCTGGTATTCAAAAATTCGAAACATTAAAGGATACGTATTTTGTGGCCATGTTACACAACAATATTGGTGCGGCTTATCAGTTAAGAAAAAAACCAGACGAAACCATCAAATATTATCTGAAAGCACTTAAAGGATTTGAAGAAGTGAAAGACACACTGTGGATGGCTAATTTGTATAATAATATTTCAATACAAAAAAATGAATTGGGCCTTTACCAAGAAGAATTGGACTACAAACAAAAAGCGATGGACATTTATGTTGCCCAAAAAGATACGCAGATGATCTTACTTACAAAAGGGAATTTGGCACATACTTATTTCAAATTGGGTGAATACAAAAAATCTTTACTCAATGCGGAAGATTACCTTTATTCACCATTTAATGAAGCTGGACAATCTGGCCGAGCAACAGTTTTATTGGCCTATGCTTACACTCTCCAAAAAATAGGCGATCAGGCAAAATCTCTCAAAATCATCCAAGAAGCCAAAGCTATCGCAGAAAAAAATGGCTTTAAGGAAGTAACCATGAAGGCACATGAACATCTCGCTTCCTTGTATGAAGCACAAAATAACTTCAAACAAGCATACTTTCATTATAAATCATTTCACGCACTGCAAGATACGCTCTTTAACCAACAAAAAGATGAAACTATCAATGATTTATTGGTCAAATATGACTCTGATAAAAAAGATGCTGACATCATCCTACTCAATGCAGAAAACGAACTAAAAAATCTTCAAATCGCCAAATCTAACAATACCAAATGGGCCTTGATTTTTGGATTGTTTCTAGTATCATTACTCGCATTCCTAGCTTGGAGATTGAAAAATATAAAAGCAAAAAACAATATCGAATTGACATCCAAAAATCAACAAATTTCCAAGGCGCTCGAAGATAAAAACATACTCCTCCGTGAGATTCATCACCGTGTCAAAAACAACTTACAAGTCATCTCCAGCTTACTCAAATTACAGTCACAATACATAGAAGATGAAGGAGCCGTAAAAGCCATCGCAGAAGGTCGCAATCGGGTACACTCCATGGCGCTACTTCATCAAAATTTGTATAAAGAAGATAACCTCACAGGCGTAAATATGAAGGAATATTTTACCAATCTGATAGAAGGACTATTTGATGCTTATAAGATTACAGATATTAAATTGGTGACAGAGATCGAAGATTTGACCTTGGATATTGACACCGTGATACCACTTGGCTTGATAGCTAATGAATTGGTAAGCAATGCTTTAAAACATGCTTTTGATAATGTAGAAAATGGTGTCTTGACTGTAAAATTATCGGAAAAAGATGGACATCTCTTGTTTAATGTGAAAGATAATGGCAATGGCTACGACGAAAACTTAGTAGCAGAAGGAAAAAAAAGCTTTGGTCAAAAACTCATCAAATCTCTTTCTGATAAGCTCGAAGCAGATGTCCAAGTTACTACCACTACCGGAACTGATGTGACACTTTCTATCAAAGATTATAAAAAAGTAGGATAAATATGTCATTGAGAATACTCATCGTAGAAGACGAACCCATCATATCTGACGACATTGAGTCCACCTTACTATCCAATGATTATGATGTAGCAGGTAAAGCATACAGCTGCACGCAAGCGCTAGATATGTTACTCACAAGATACCCCGATCTAGTCCTCTTAGATATTGCAATCAAAGGAGATAAAGATGGTATTAATATAGCCACCATCATTCGCGAAAAATACCATATTCCTTTTATTTTTCTGACATCTTACAGCGACAAAGAGACGCTGGACAGAGCCAAGCCTACAATGCCTTATGGTTATATTGTAAAACCATTCAAAGATCGGGACCTACTCACCGCCATCGAAATGGGTATGTATCGTTTTTCATCAGAGAATAACACTGTACCCATCATCAAAGAAAATATCGAACAAAAAAACAATGTCCAACTTACTAAAATGGAGTATAGTATCTTGATATTGATCTGGGAAGGAAAGTCAAACAAAGCCATCAGCGAAGCCCTTTTTATATCTGTCAATACAGTAAAAACTCATGTGAAAAACACTTTTGAAAAGTTTGGTGTGCGCAGTAGGAATGAATTGATGGCGTTATTGAGGTGATAATGTAATTATAATTTGTTGCTATTTTATTTCACCCTTCAAATACTTTGCGATAGCTTCAGATTTATTATTTACATGAAGGGTTTGGTAAAGTTTTTTGACATGCGATTTTACTGTTTCTGGTGAGACAAATAGTTGTTTGGCTATTTCATTATAACTTTTGCCATCAACTAGTAATTGAAGGATTTCTTTCTGACGATCTGTCAAAATAGTAGCTTTACTCACACGTCCACCCATAAGGTGATTGACAATCTCGCGTGCAATAGATGGTGACATATACGAACCACCTGAGTGAACGATTCGAATAGCATCTACGATCTCTTGTAGGCTTGATTTTTTGGATATGTAAGAGCAAGCGCCAGCACACAAGGCTCTTAAGATAATGTGTTCTTCTTCATAGGTGGTGAGCATAATGATGTCAATATTGGGATTCAATTGCTTGATATGAGGTATTCCATCTAAGCCCGACATTCCTGGCAAGCCTATATCGAGAATCAAAATATTGGACTTGAACTTTGGATTTGATAATAAAACAAGATAATCTTCGATATTGGTGGCCACATTATCAATGGTAAGATCTGCGTGAAAGCCAAAGAATTTGACTAAATTGTCTCTGATGACTTTGTTGTCTTCAATGATGTCTATCGTGATTTTTTCCATAAGGTTTTTAGGAGTTAAATTTTACAATGATACTATAACCATTTTTAGTGTCTATATCCAATGAACCACTGATGCGATTGGCTCTCATGCGCATGTTTGACAAGCCTTGACCTGATACCATTGAAGCTGATTTAGGGTTTGATCCATTATCTGCGATTGTTAAAAAAGATTCACCAACGGATCTATGAAGAGTGATGGTAACTTCACTGGCATTTGAATGTTTGATAATATTAGTCAGCGCTTCTTTAAAAATTAAATAAAGATTCTGTCGTTGTTCAGGATTGATCGTTTTGAGACCCGTTGATACTTGAATGTCAAACGAGTATTGGATATCTTTACGTCCTAGCGTTGTCTCTGCGTATTCTCGCATACGAGCAACAAGATCGTCATAGCTATCTCTGCGTGCATCAAGCGCCCAGACTATATCACGCATACGTTCCATAGCGTCCCTGCTCATGACACTAAGGTCAAGCAACAAAGATTTATCTTCATTTTCTTTTTGATAGGACATCATCTCAGACTGCATAGCGATGCCGGTTAAGATGGTGCCCACATCATCGTGGAGATCGCTTGATATTTTGGTGCGTAGGTTTTGGTATTTGATTAATTGGCGAATACGAATGCGATACGTGACGTAGGCTATCGACGACAAAAGTGCAGTATATAACAAGTATGCATACCATCTTTGGTACCAAGGTGATTGTACTGTGATGGTGAGTGATGTAACATTTGGGGTTTCTTTGCCATTGCCAGCCACTCCTTTGACTTCAAATTGATATTCTCCAGGATCTAAATTGGTAAAATGTATGGTGCGATCAGCAGTAAGTATCCATTGGTCATCATAACCTTTAAGTCTGTAAAAATAAGTCACATCTCGTTCTTTGCCTTCCAAAGATACAAAACTAAAACCCAAGTCTCGGTATTGGTAAGGTACATCGATTGAAGTTTGAGTTAAAATATTTTCGGACAAAATATCATATTCATCATTTGGATAAATTCTAGTTCTTTTGACATAAAGATCTATAATCAGGATATCATTGGGCGCAGGTGTTTCAAAAAAACGGTTGGGATCAAAACTAAAAATACCATTGAAAGTCGGAAAATATATGCGACCATTATCATCACAAACAAGATCTTTGAAAACCCCTTCTTCATTTCGATAATAATCTCCAAGTTGCATGGTATAATATTTTCTTTTGATTACATCATAACATAAAAATCTATCATCATACAATATCCATAGTCTGCCCTTATGGTCTTCTACCATACCTTTCACGGTTTTATTATTGGCCATATTAGGCAGCTGAAGAAATTCAAATGATTTGGACTCAGGATTCCATACATTAATACCTAAATCAGTTGCCACAAAAATAGCACCTGAACTGTGTTCGTATATGTAGTAAGAATTGTCACTATTGAGTTTGCCATTCCCTTTTATGTCGATGGGCATTTCTTCATACTTGGATAAATGATCATACATCCGGATGATACTACCATACATTGGAGCTATCCATACATCTCCATTTTTCATCTCACGATAATATTTTACCAGCACATCATCAATGGTTTTTTTACTTAATTCTGTATAAATATCACCTACAAAATCAATGGGATATCCTGTTTTAGATTTGTAACCGATGGATTGATTATTACCAACAATACGTTGATTTTTCAATTGTGATATATGATTGGGACCATTGCAAATGATTGGGAATCCTTTAGGTTTTCCGTATTGATCAAAATGACTCATATATCCATATTGGCCGATATGCGTTACGAAAATTCCCTTATCTTCCGTGACCACATAACCTATGATATAATTGGTTACCTTTTCTTTATGAAGTGTGAGTAAAAGTCGTTTTTTCCCTTCTTCAAAAATAAAAAGTGAATCTTCCTTTGTCGCATATAATTTACCATTTATTTGCTTCAGGTTTTCAAAACCAGGATCCAAAAAAGGGGTAAACAATGGTTCGTTTGTAGTGAAATATCCAGCTCCAGCTCCAATAGACATAAAGTACATTTTATCATTATGATGCACCATACCTTTCATGCCTATCGTTACGTCTTGCTCATTTACCTTTGTTCTTATGGTATAATTTTTAACTTTATTGGTCAGGATGTTATCTTGCACAAATTCACCCATGTTAAAACTAGTCCAAAGATTATTTTTATCATCCATTGCAGTACCGTGTACATAATTTTGATTAGGATTGTCAAATTTTTCTAGGGTATTGTTTTTTACGTCAAGTATAAAGTGGACAAATCTGTTAAATGAATACAAAATAAATCTTTGATCTGGTAACTCTGCCATTGCTGCCATGTAATTGTCACGATCTATTGGATAGTGTGTAAATTTGCCTGGTGCATATTCATAATAAGCTCCATTATATGCCAATATAAGCAACTTGCTCTCTTTGGTCATTATCATGTGATTTACTGCTTTGCCAACATTTTTATTGAGTTCCGTATAAGAAAAAAATGTATCTTTATTGATGTCGTATTTATGAACACCTTGAAAGGCAGATGCGATATAAAGCACATTGTGACTATCGATGATTAAGGCATTAATTTGAGTCAATTTCATTCCTTTTTTATACTTGTCAGATGCAAAGGGAGTGAAAACTTCTTTCTTGGTATCAAAAAAGATGATGCCTTCTTCTTGAGATCCAAGCCAAATATTACTGTTATTATCGACCGCAATAGCCGTGATGTTTTTGGTAGTTATATCTCGGCCGCTATAGGAAACTTTATCATAACTTTTGATGCTATACCCATCCCAACGATTGAGCCCTTGCATAGTGCAAAACCATACAAATCCAAGCTTGTCAATAGCTACAGAGTTGATCGACCATTGGTTATTTCCAATTAGCCCTTCTTTGTCACCTATAAATGTGAAATCAAGCCTTTGCCCTTTGAGCAATGTCAATGAACTTAAGAAAACGAAGATGATAAGCCTAATCGATTGATTCATGTGACAAATCTAAGTGTTTTTTGAGAGTTTATAGGTTTATACGTGTCAATGGGTTTATTTTTTGTTTGAAAATTTTTAAGCTAATCAACCAAAGTCGCGTCATTCTGGCTGAAAACAATCGATCAAGGTAGATAAAGCAGAGGAACCTTTGAGTGCCGGTTTGAACCATAACACTTTGCTCAACTGTCTTCGGTACACTCAGCTAAATGATCGAATCGACCAAGGAGCGCCACATAGTGTGACCTTTGAGCGATTTCAGGCAAACATTCATTCGCTCAACGATCTTCGTACCTCAGCTCGCAGGTCGAAATTCACTTCCCCTTATTGATTTCCCGTCCAAACATTACTCCCATTACCATCCAAAATATACTATGGGCTTTATGACCACTCAAGACCACATCTCTTATCCCACGAGATAGGAAATAATTGTAGATGCCAAGGACACCGACGGTGATAATGATATAGATATAGATGGACAATATGATTATTTAATTTAGGTCAATTGATCTATTCAACGCCACATGGTGCAATTTTTGCGATGACATTATTTCCTTCTGTTGCTCGAAAACCATCTTGTAATATCACAAAACTCCCAGCTTTATAAACCACATAACCATTGGTACCTAATACTTTACGGCGCACAAACATTTCATCTCCTGATTGATTATATTGGAAATTAGGAATATTTGTGTTAGGGTCATTGGATTCGGTTAGAATAAGTAAGTCAGCACATGTTATTTCGGAGGTAAGTAAGCCTCTGCCATACGTTGCTGCTCTAATGACACTATGATTAGGATAGATAACTAGATCTACTACAGGTATGTTTATTATATTAGTGCCGAATAGACTCCATGTACTAGAATATAATGCAGGCAATTTAAAAACACCTATATCCGTGCCGACATATACTTCTTCATCAAATGTATTGTAACTAACTTCGGAGATATTAATGGGTATATTTGGCAAATTGTGCGTGATATTAGTAATTGTCCCATTATTAAAGTAATACACTTTATCATCGGCATCATATCCACCTCTCGTTATAATGGCTTTATTAGGAGTATTTAAAGCTCTTACACTTGTGAAGCCATCACCTGTAGAATAAATAGACGTCCACGTAGCTCCAGCATTTAATGATCGAAATACAGCCTCACTGGTACATGCATATACTGTGGTCCCATCTGATGCAACATCGATATACGTAATATCTCCTTGACTTCCTGGTACTATTGAAAATGAATATGATGCTCCTTGGTTGGTACTTTTAAAGATGGTATCATTAGTCCATCCAACATAGATATGATGACTATTAACGGGACTCATAGCTAGTTTTGTATTAAAAGGTCCATCGGAGATAGACGGTTTGATACTAACCGCAGAAGCCCCACTGGTGAACGACCTTACTATATTTCCTTTTTGGTTAGAATAATACAGCGTGTTGATATTTGAATGATCCATCATACAGTCAGTACCATCTCCTCCAAATATTGTTGGAGCGGTTTGAGTGCCTCTGAATTTTCTTGTTCCGTTGTGATAGAGACCTCCGAGCATATAATCCGAATGCTGTGGTGTCCCAGCTAAGTCAAAAAATGCGTTTAATTGCATATTGTTAGTTATATCCTGAAAAGTTAATGCATCATCATCCGATACGTAGATACCTCCGTCACAAACAATATACAACTTATTATTCAATGGATTGTACTCTACACCATGTATGTCTGAATGCACATATTGATTGGGTGGATCATTGTCATTCCATTGAGTTCTTTGTGTCCAATTAGCACCACTGTTGGTTGAGCTATGTACATTGATAGCACCCATAACAAGGGTCGTTGTATTGGTCGGTTTAATAGCGAAGTCTATATTGTATTTAGCTTGAGTATCAAAATCAGTAGGTGAATAGCTGCATATGGCTGGTGTCCAAGACTGATAATTCCAGATTACACCACTATCTGTTGATCGAATTAGCCCAGGGAATCCATGCCCAGTATTAGGCCAATTGACGTATCCCGAACCAAAAGCATACACATAATTTGGATTACTAGGCGTTACAGCCAATTGAGTACGTTCAGACTCGGGAATTGTTGCAACAACTGAAAAATTTACTCCGCTATCAGTTGATCTATAGACCGCAGTCGCAGTACTTGCATACAAAACATTTATACTGCCAGGCTTCCAAACCATGTCATAAAAAGTTGTTCCAGCTCCAAAATTTGTCCATGTTAGACCTGAGTTATAGGACATATAAATACCTTGTTGCCATGTAGCTACGGCAATAATGGTAGGATTTACCGGATTTATTACAATTTTGTACCCATATTTATTATCAGAAGCATTCCATAACAATCCAGTTGGGCTCCATGCAACTCCGCCATTTGTGGATTTGAATACGCCCATAGAGGGACTATCTCCGCCATCACCATCGCCTGTCAATATGTAAATAATATTATCATTCCATGGATCTACAGCAATGCTTGTAATACCTCTGAAAGCCCATAGTAAATTATCAGTTATATTATTCCAAGTGGTCCCACCATTGGTTGTTTTCCAGAGCCCACACGCTGGGCCTCCTGTATAGATGATATTTGGGTCATCATTATCAAAAGCGACACAATTGAGTACACCAGTACCTGGCAGACCAGTACTACTATTATTTTCACCCCAATTAGTCCATTGGTTGAGTGCCATTCTATTACCCTGATTATTTGGGTTTTCTTTCATAAAAATCTGGGCTGCTTCGCTGTTCAAGGCTGTAAAGTTGGTTGTTTGACCATCAGGAGAGAGTTTAGTTTCTTGTTGGTGTTCCCAACGTTTCCATTGTTTGTATCCTGATCCCCGACCTTTATCGCGGTCTTTATAATATGCTTCTGTGGCTTTTTGGATAGTCTTAAAGTCTGTGGTACTTCTGTTAGTCCAGAAAGCATCGGGTTTTTCATCTTGAGCATTTACTATTGTCACCGCAAAAGTAAAGAACCAAAGAATGATAAATTTTATACTATTCATGATGAAAGATTTTTAATGCATTTATTTGAAAATCTGGCATACCGAAATCGATTTGCCCATTGATCGCAAAGCGAATCGCCCATTATTTTTTTAATTTGTCTATAAGAACTGCTTGTTCTTCGTTTTCCTTTTGCAACGATTCGACTTTTTTATTAAGATCTATGACATACAAGGTAAGTTCTTCAATCTTTTCCATCATTTTGCGTTGCATTTCACCTAAGTGGATACCTTCAATTTCTATTTCTTTGGCAGAAGGAATATTTGGGAGATGTTTTTGGTTTTGGATGGTTTTTTCTAATTCGTTTAGTGGCATCAAATCATAAGACGGAGAGAAAACATAATCAGGCCATGCTGATGAAGGTTGCACTCTTACTTCAGTACAAGCTATTTTACCATCAACACTTAAAAGATGTCCTGTCGCCAATTTATGTGTACTTCCACCGATAGATACTGCGCCTTCAAAATATCCTGCAAAATTTTTGGTTCCATTAGATGCCAAACCATAAACGCCATAATTTGTAGCCGTATTGGAGCCTGTTGACTGTCCATAGACACCATAATATTTGTTAGTAGTCGATCCAGTACCTGATACGATACCTTCTACACCTTTCCACCCACCTTTCCCTTGTACGCCTACACCATAAAAATCAGTATTGTCATTTTCACCGTAAACTGCAGGGTCATCAAGAAAGGTAACATTATATATACTCTCGGATTTACCATTTATTCTCAATTTTTTATTTCCATCAAATTCGCCATAGATCAGCGCATTATTTGCATCTGCAATATTATTGTGAATATATAGTTTATTGCTCCCAGTTTCATTTCGCCCAGCGGCATATCCCAAAAATACATTACCACTTCCAGTATTGGTAAATCCAGCATCTACACCCAGCGCCGTATTACTATTACCAAGCACATTGGTAAATAAAGATCCAGTACCGCATCCCACATTATTGTCGCCTTCAGTATTGCTTTTTACGGCATCTACACCTATAGCAACATTATTAAATCCCATGGTGGTAGCTTTTAGGGCATTAGAACCTATGGCCGTATTGACTATTCCTGTCGAGATATTTAATAAGGCTTCAGACCCTACAGCCGTATTTCGATCTCCAGTACCTGCATTAAGCGCATTTCTGCCCCAGCTAGTATTCGTCAAGCCTAGATACCCAGCTCTAACATTATTTCTTTTTAACACAACATCTTGATTGTCTATCGTCCCTATAAAATTTGTAGAAGTGTTTGTCCCATTGTTACCATTTAGACCCCAGCCGCTTACCTTCTGCCAGCTACTACCATTACTAAAATAGAAGCCTGGTGTCACATTATTGGGAGAAGTTCCTGCCGTCGCCGTATTGTACACCATCATACCGTCTACAAAGCCACTAAGTGGCGAAGATGCTGCGGTAGATGTAAGTGCTAACCTAGGTATGAGTATGCCTTTGTCAGTGGCGACGATATCTAGGGCAGCATTGGCATTGGGTGTCGTGGTGCCGATACCCACGTTGTTCTGTCCATAAGATGAGTTGGTCAAGATGACAACCACAAACATGACAACGACAATTGTTTTAGATAATAGGATAGATTGATTTTGCATGATACATTGATTTAATGAAATTTAAGACAAAATTACCGTAAGGAAATTCTAGACGCAATCCCCCATTCGGGTGATTCCTTCAATTTTCGTGATGACTCAATTTGGCTACGACATGACATGTCTTGCGTATGCAACACCGACGCTGTAAATGCCTTCGGTGCAATTGGTCTATACATAGCAATATACTATTGTTCGGAAGGAATTATACTGATAGTGAATTGTTTGCCCGGTATAATTGGTCGAAGGGAATTGCCCATTACCACCCTAGGCGAATTGCCTCTATTTCTCTACCAACAACTTAATCTGTGCTTCCAATTTTGCTATTCTTTCTTCTTGTGTAGCTATTGTTTTTTCTTTTTCTTCTAATGTTTTTATTTTATCGTTCAATGCCCTAATTGCTTCTATAAACATGGGATCGTAATTGCCATAAGCTGTTTGCAAATAACCTAGGTTGTCGGTTTTTACGTTATCTGGAAATACAGCTTGTATATTTTGTGCAGTAAATCCAAATTGTATGCCTACGGGTCTTTTAAAGCCTGTTTTATCATCGTTCCATTCATAAGTTACACCTTTGAGTTGTAATAATTTTTCTAAAATTTCTTCCCCATTAATTTGTGTTATATTTTTTTTGAGGCGGCTATCACTATTGGCTAACCAACTACCTGAGGTTGTTTTGCTGGCAGTTCCTTCCACTTCCAACTGGTTGGTAGCAGCCATTCTGCCAATACCAAGAAAATTATTTACCCGCAATTTTTTATTAAAAAACTCACCATAAATAAGAGCATTGGCTGAATTACTTGCATCATTACTTATGTATAGCTTATCATTGCCACTTTCATTTTGACCAGCAGCAAAGCCAAGGAATACATTGCCACTGCCTGTGGATGCCGAACCTGCATCTACACCCACAGCAGTATTATTATTTCCAACTATATTATTGGCCATAGTACCAGTGCCTAGTGCTACATTGTTAATACCACTTGTTTTGTTTCTCATAGCATCTACACCCAATGCTACGTTATTGTAATCAGTAATACTATTGAATACCTCCATGGCCCGGGTACCTATTGCTGTATTGTTGCCACCAGTGGTATTGGCTTTAAGTGCATCCGTACCTACAGCTGTATTACTTCCACCATTTGTGTTGGCTTTAAGTGCATCTTTACCAACGGCAGTATTACTCGTACCATTAGAATTGGTCAAAAGAGCTTGGCTCCCAATAGCAGTATTGTTACTTGTTAAATTTTCTCTTAATGCATCGGCACCTACTGCAGTATTGGATGCTCCACTTACATTGGCATTTAGAGCTTTGTATCCAGTAGCTACATTGCTATATCCATCAATATTGTTATTAAGTGCATTGGCACCATTTGCAGTGTTTTGAAAACCTTCTATATTTGAAAATAGTGCCATTGCTCCATTGGCTGTGTTGGATGTACCCGTTGTATTGTTTTGCAAGGCATTGCTACCCGATGCAGTATTTTCATAACCCGTAGTATTAGCATATAATGCCTTACTACCTATAGCGGTGTTTTTTGTGGCATGAATACCAACACTTGCACCCAAACCATTATTATACAAAGAACTATCGCCTACGGCTACGAGGTTGCTACGAGTAGTGTTTTTATTTAGTGCACTAGTACCTAATGCTACATTTGAAAATCCTGTAGAATTATTGTAAAGTGCATCATATCCATTTGCTGTATTGTAATTTCCTGTAGTATTATAAAAAAGTGCCTGGTATCCATTAGCTGTATTGAAATTTCCTGTAGTATTACTTTGTAGAGCAGAACTTCCATTTGCAGTGTTGAGGCTACCTGAGGTATTATACTTAAGACTGTAATTGCCATTTGCGGTATTATTGGTACCGGTAACATTTGAAAAAAGTGCTTCATTTCCATTGGCAGTATTTGCAAAACCAGTCGTATTGCTATATAGCGAATGATACCCTAGAGCAGCATTATAATATCCTATAGAGTTAGTAAACAAAGCTTTGCTACCTATTGCAGTATTTGCAGTAGCATGAAAACTCAGTGTTGCCCCCACACCATTGTTATACAAAGAACTATCACCTACGGCTACGAGGTTGCTTCGAGTAGTATTTCTGAAAAGGGAGTTAATACCAATTGCTACATTTGAAAAACCTGTTGTGTTATTTTTAAGAGCATCAGTTCCATTGGCTGTATTGTATGAACCTGTAGTATTTGAACGAAGAGCAAATACCCCGTTTGCTGTATTGTAAGAGCCTGTTGTATTAAAATAAAGAGCATCCACACCATTAGCTGTATTGTAAAAACCTGTGATATTTGAACGGAGGGCAGATAACCCATTTGCAGTATTGTGGGAGCCTGTGGAATTAAAATAAAGAGCCTCCACCCCATTAGCTGTATTGCTGTTGCCTGTGGTATTTGCCTCAAGAGCCCATATCCCATTTGCTGTATTGGAGGCGCCTGTGGTATTTGAACGAAGAGCTTCATACCCAGTTGCTGTATTGGAGGCGCCTGTAGTATTTGAACGAAGAGCAGATACCCCAGTTGCTGTATTAAAGTAGCCTGTAGTATTTGAAAAAAGAGCAGATACCCCATTTGCTGTATTAGCAAAACCTAAGGTATTTAAACGAAGAGCATTTAATCCATGAGCCGTATTTTCGAAGCCTTCGGTATTTGAACGAAGAGCATCTGCTCCTAATGCTGTATTGCTGTAGCCTTTGGTATTATTAAAAAGTGCCTTGCTCCCAATGGCCGTATTTTGAATTGCATGATAATTTTGAGTTGCCCCTACACCATTATTATACAAAGCACTATCGCCTACGGCTACGAGGTTGCTACGAGTGGTATTGCTAAAAAGTGAACTCATTCCGATAGCTATATTACTATAACCTGTTGTATTGGATTTAAGCGAATTGGTGCCTATTGCCGTATTATTGTTTCCTGTGGTATTTGTCGTAAGTGCATTGAATCCATTGGCCGTATTGTTGTTTCCTGTGGTATTAACAGAGTTAGCTCCCGCCCCGATTGCTGTATTATTTATTCCAGCTGCAGTTGCGTTCATCGATAATCTACCCCATGCCGTATTCGTGCCACCTAGGAAACCTGCCCTAGAATTATTTCTCTTAAACACCACATCTTGATTATCACTAGTGCCCATAAAATGAGTAGCAGCATTTGTGCCTGAATTTCCATTAATCCCCCATCCACCTTCGGCTTTCTCCCACTTGCTACCATTACAGTAATAAAAGCCCGGCGTTACATTAGTGGGTGCTGAACCAGCCGTCGCCGTATTGTACACCATCATGCCTGCTTCAAATCCACCTAAAGGCAATGCAGATGTGGTAGATGTGAGTGCTACCCTAGGTATGAGTATGCCTTTGTCAGTGGCTACAACGTCTAAGGCGGCATTGGCATTGGGTGTCGTGGTGCCGATACCGACGTTGCTCTGTCCGTAGGTTGTAAAGCTCAGTACAAAAATGAAGATGAAGACAAATATGGTGCTGATGAGAATTCGCATAAGAATTGATTTTAAGAAAATTATGGCAAAAATACCGCATCAAATAACTAGGCGCAATCCCCCATTCGGGGGATTTACACCACCTTTCCACCGACCTATCTTTGCATCATGATTTTACAACGTTCACACATTCAATCATTTTTTATTCACCAAAATAACTAATCATTATGCTCAGCATCTACTCCAAATTTATTATGATCATTTCTTTCGTACTTTTTTTATGTAGTGTTTCATCATTACGCAGTCAGTGCAATGGCAACATCACACTCTCAACCCAAGCACAGGTCAATGATTTCTCTTGTAATACAGTAAACGGCAACTTGACGATCTCGGGATCAGGCATTACCCATTTAGACTCACTTTTTGGGGTACTTAATGTTCTTCAAAATGTCACAGGAAATTTAATAGTCCAGAATTGCCCAAATCTAACATCACTGCAAGGCCTTGATGGTGTACAATCTGTCGGGGGAGAATTTGTAATACAAAATACAGACATCACAACGATGGGCAATTTTAGTTTTCAGCTGGCAAGTGCTGGAGATTTTATCTTTGTAAGCAACAATTCACTGACAAACTTAAACATAAGCGGAGGTAGTGAAGCCTTTCCTTCATTATCTAGTGTAACCAATAGATTCTTAATTAATGGTAACGCTTTGACATCCATCACAGGCTTCAATGCATTGACAAATATCGGAAATGACCTTTCAATAGACGGAAATACTGCCCTTGCGTCCATCACAGGCTTCAATGCATTGACAAATATCGGAAATGACCTTTCAATAGACGGAAATACTGCCCTTGCGTCCATCACAGGATTTGACAACCTAAATCAAGTGGGCAATTTTATTTTGGGTTTAGGGACTGGAAATACTAGTTTAACTGACGTATCCGCCTTTGAAGATCTTAATGTTAGTGGAATTGTGGATATTCTATTTAATACCCAGCTCTCAATATGCTGCTTTGCCGAGCACATGCTTAATACCAATGGTGGGAATGACGTAGTGTTTTTCAATGCACCTGGTTGTCAATCTGTGGCTCAAATCATGGCACCACCCGTATTATCTCCATGTCCAGCCAACAGTACGGTCAGTGCATCAGCCAGTACCTGTGGTGCATCAGTGTCATTTACTGACCCAGGTATCATAGACAATTGTGGCATCGATACCTATACTGCCTTGATAACCCTCGGCGATGGCACGATATATTTTAGTGGAAATGCCGTTCCTGGGTTGATGTTTACCTATCCACTTACAGTGGGCAATAACACATTTGTATATACAGCCACCGATACAGGCGGCAATACTTCATCTTGCGCTACGACAGTGACCGTTATTGACAATATACCACCTGTCTTCCCATCACCTGGCCAAACCATCACGGGCATTTGCGGTGTTGATGATCCAACCACACTATTCTTTGCCAATGCTCCTACGGCTACTGACAACTGTGGTGTAGCGGGCTATGTAGATCCATTTGTTGATACACCAGGTTGTGGCTCCAGTTTCACTCGGACCTATACCACTACTGCTACAGATGTCAATGGTAATCAGTCACTTCCTTTCATTACCATCATCAATATTATAGATAATCAAGCACCTGTATTATCTGGAGTGCCGCAAGATGTCACCATCAACTGTGGTAATCCAATCCCTTCACCTGCCAATGTACAAGCCAACGATCAATGTCAAGGAAATGTCAATAGCAATGTGACGCTCACATCAAGCATCACCCTGGGAGATTGCACTGCTAATCTACCAGCTCAAGTCATCACTAGAGTATGGACAGTCAACGATGGCTGTATGAATAGCGCATCCGCAACACAAACCATAACAATGGTCAATACATTTACATTTGATCTAGGAGATGATGTCAATGTCTGCAATCAATCCAGCTATACCATCAATCCTGGACCGATAGGTACCTCTTATCTATGGAGTACAGGTCAGACAACGCAATCGATTAATGTTACTGCAACAGGAACATATACTGTAACAATAACACAATCTGATGGCTGTTGCTATGCAGATGAAATATTCGTGACCTTTGGTAGTAATCCAAATGCTACGGCCACAGGCAATGAACTAGACTGTACAGGCGCTCCTGTTGTTATCATGGCAAACTCTACGACATCTGGTGTGAGCTATGCTTGGACTGGGCCGGGTGGTTACACATCTACGCTTCAAAATCCAAGTGTCACCGTGGCAGGTACATACACTGTAGAAGTCACCAATAGCCAAGGTTGTACAGCATCTGCCAATGCTGAAGTGACTGTCAATAACCAAACACCCATTGTCTCGACCACAGGCGGATCTCTTACATGTACGAGCCCATCTGCCTTGATCTCAGCTACATCTACGACTTCAAATGTCACTTATGCGTGGACAGGACCAAACGGATTTACATCCAATATAGCTAATCCAACCGTATCGACAGCAGGCACTTACAATGTCGTGGTCACTGCACCCAACAATTGTGTTGCCAATGGATCAGCGCTCGTCACGGCCAATACGACACCACCGACATCAAGCTTGGCATCAGGAGTAATCACTTGTTCAAGTAATTCCACTCAAATTGTCAATACAGCATCTTCCAATGCAATTAATTATGCTTGGACAGGGCCAAATAATTTTACATCTAACGTTCAGTCACCAACTGTCACAATTGGAGGTGCCTACAATCTCACCGTCACAGCATCCAATGGTTGTACATCCACTAATCAAATCTCCGTCACACAAAATACTACTATTCCGAATGTCACGGCGCAAGGTGGATCGATACCATGTGGCAGTTCATCGATCTTACTACAAGGGAATTCGACCACTTCAGGCGTGACCTATGCTTGGTCAGGACCTGGTGGCTATACATCAGGGCTTCAAAATCCACTCGTCAATATCGTCGGTACCTATACACTCGTCGTCACTGGACTAAACGGTTGTACATCGTCATCAACTGCATCAGTGGTCGGTGACAGCAATGCACCACAAGTTACGACCACAGGTGGCAGCATTACTTGTGCAACGACAACTGTAACCTTGACCGCAACATCATCAGTACCCAACTCTACCTTCTTGTGGTCAGGACCCAATAGTTTTACTTCCACAGTGGCTAATCCAACTGTAACGATACCTGGCAACTATTTAGTAGAAGTAACAGCACCCAACAACTGTAAGACCAATGGTGCTGCACAAGTGATCAATGACACGGCGATTCCAAGTGTTTCTATTACCCTAGGATCAGTGGACTGTGTAGCAGGTACAAGGCAGATCATCGCTTCTTCATTGTCAAGCACCACAGGATTTACATGGATAGGACCAGGTGGTTTCACATCGACAATACCCAATCCTAGTATCTCACTTGCTGGCACTTATGTCGCATCTACGGTAGGTACTAATGGCTGCATAGGCGGACAAAACATTACCATCGACAATAGTATCTCTTACACCCATAATATCACTACTACCAAAGCTACAGCAACAGAAGGAGGCTCGGCTAGCATCACGCTCAGTGGTGGTACACCCAATTTCAATATCGTTTGGGATAATGGCATAGTTGGTTTGTCAACAACCAATCTCACGGCTGGCAATCACAATGTGGTCGTCGTAGATGGATTAGGCTGTACCAAGGTCATCCCATTTGTCATAGAGATGACCGTCGCAGTGAATGATGTAACAGAAGATAAAGGCATTACACTCTTTCCTAACCCTGCGACTTCGATACTAAACATTGATATCGCAAAGACAGGTTTTGTTGCTAAGATGATGAACATTACTAACAGTGCAGGGCAAGTCATGATGTCGCAGCAATATGATACAAGGGTGGATGTAAGTACATTGCCATCAGGCTTGTATGTAATTGAACTCTTTAGTGGTAAAGAAGTATATGCAGCGAAATTTATGAAGATGTAGACCGATCAATCAATCGTTCAAGGAGCGTCTAAAAAGGCGACCCTTGAGCGATTGGTTGGTCATTTTGTTTCGCACTTAACTATCCTTGTTGACTGAAAACAACCGATGGAGTTACATTCCAAAGCAACCTAAAAATACCGTTCTCCAATGGACTTACTATTTTATATCTAAATTGCCAGTTAATTTCATTCTTTAATTTTAGGGAAAAACCAAGTGTCCACTTCTGCTTTTATTACTGCAAATAGCTACCAACCCTAAAATAATTAAAAAAATATGAATAAAATAAGCTAGCAATATTTTTTCAAAAAAATACAATTCAAAAAAAATGACCATTGACCAAATATAGTTTTTGATTTTACGAAGACATTATCATTCAAAAAGGTTTGAACATCCATTGGATCATAAACGAATATAAATCGACAGAAGACATCATACTGATTAAGTCGCTCGAGATAGATCTAGCAAAGGCAGATATGAATCTTGGTGTATATGCTTAGATAAGTACTCATGAATGTATCCCTAAATTACATCTTTTTAAAATTACTTTTGTTTCACCCCGCCCTGAAGGGAGACAAAAGGAATTTTAAAACAATGGAATAAAAAAATGGGATACACTTTAAATCAAAGCCAAATTTAACGCCTAAATCTATACGTATTCTCCTTTCATCCTTGCATAATCGTCACTGAAATAGAAGGCGATCAGGCCTATAAATGATAAAGCAAAAATAGCTAAAACCCATAGTATCTTTGTGTTGGTAGGCAGGTACGGGCTTAGTAATATTTTGATCATGTAATAAATGGGAATAAGCCCGACAAATAACACTAAAAAGATAACAAGTAACTCTTGTCCACCGATTCCGAAAATCAAACTAATTAAATTAATCATAGATTTTATTTTAATACAAATGTAAATATAAAAAAATTATAGATCCGATTTATTCTACAAAATTTGCTGGATTATCGCTTAATTTAATCAAATCACCTGCTCAATGCAAACTCACTACCCTAGTCAATTGCCAAGTATCACCATTCAGTCTCCAGATGTGGACAAATTTTGCATATTTGATGTCATTCTTTTCAGCACGGTTGTAAAAACCATGAATCCCCATTTGGACAGCACCGTAATCCTTGATCGGATATACTTCTATGCTTCCTTCTTTTAATACCCTTGTGACTTTGCCACAAATATTATTTTTAAGTCCATCCATGAGTTGAGTCTTGGAAGTACTGAGTCCACCCAAATCATGGTAAAACTCAATATCATCTGAAAGGAAACTATCCGCAGTCGATAAATCACAGGTATTGTATGCATCAAAAAACTTCTTGTCTATCGTTACGATCTCATCATAGACTTCTTTAGAAACCGGGGTATATACATTCCCACCCAAAGGCGCGGTCTGTTTTGATGACGCACAAGCATTTAATAACAATGCTACCGTCAGTGAAATAAAAATGGTTTTGGTATTCATATATTATGATTCGTTCTGATTTCAAATCATCAAAGGTATATTATTGATATCGCTCATAAAAAATATATCTACCAATGGTCTATTTTATTAGAAGTAAATCTAATAGTTAGCTTCAGACCTTATAGGTTTCGAAAACCTATAAGGTCTAATTCGAAAAATACATTGTTATATATAAATGAATTTGTAATTTTGTGGTAAGTTCTTAGTATCATGCCTAAAGGTCCTTCTTCACATTGTAGTAATTGTAGCGCTTGTCCACAATTTGATGTATCCATGTTCAACAGTTTGGATGCGCAGTCATTAGGTCAATTGGATGATATTAAAAAGGTATTACATGTCAAAAAAGGGCATCATGTATTTAAAGAAGGTGCTATGCCAAAAGGACTTTTTTGTATTCGTTCCGGTAAAGTGAAACTGGTACAGTTGGGTGCTGATGGCAAAGATCAAATAGTCCAAATGCTCAAAAGCGGTGATGTACTAGGCCATCGAGCGATTTTCGGCAATGACGTGCATTCTAGTACTGCAGAAGCTATGGAAGACACCAAGATTTGTTATTTCCCTAGGAACTTGTTTTATGAGTTGGTAGAACATAATGGCAAACTCATCCTAAAGTTTGCCAATTTATTGGCTTGTGAATTAAAAGAAGCAGAACGAAAAATCACCACTACAGCCCAACAATCGGTTTTGGTCAGGATCAGTGAAAGTCTTATTTTACTAATAGAAAAATATGGTGAAGATGATATATCTCATGCCTTAAAGATTCAAATATCAAGAGAAGATATGGCGAATATGGCAGGTACCACTAGAGAGTCTGCTACCCGATCACTATCCAAACTCAAAGGATTAGGCATCATCGAGTTATCAGGTAAAAACATATTGATATTGGATGAGAGAAGACTTATGGCAATGACTATGGGTTAGTTTACAGTACAAAGTTCTTTAATAGTACTATATTAAATTAAATACAAGCTTCATAATCTATTTAATTCAAGCCCTTCAGGCTTGTTTTTTAAACTCATTTTTACCGCAGGTTACACCTACGGTAATTAAAATTAAAGCCTTTTTAGGCTTAGTAATGCCCCCACTAAAATAGGATATCATAAGGCTTCTAGGCCATTTGATGTTATAATTGATATGTACACTTAGGCAAGGATGCCTGGTGATACTGCATCGTAGCTTGGAAGCTACGACGAACGGTATATTGTTCGTTTGTCTTAGGGTTTTTCTTAACGCTAAAAATGAAAAGGCCGATCCCACGAAAGTCAGGCATTGTGACCCTTAACAAGATCTATTGTTAATTCCCCTAGATATTTTGAATTAAAATTTATCCTTATACATTTTTCTAATCTTTTGCTTACACTAAAATATTAACTTTTTAACTTCATTCATCTTGCCACAGCACCAATGCCGCGCAGATGATAATGATATTTTTCATGATATATTGACCGACTAATGTAAACACAAATGGACTTGACTTGAAAGATAATTCTGGAAAAAAGAACAACGGCGTAAACGTGCAAACCATATGACCCAATAATAAAATAAGGATTGGTTTTCGCCAAATGCCGATGATTAAAAACAGTCCTATACCCACTTCCAAAATAGCTAATAAAATCTTATTCAAAGGAGAAGATATGAGATCAATCGTCAGTTTATTGATCGTATTTGCAGCAAGGTCTTCAGCAGGACTATAACCTGGAAAAAACTTCAATAGTCCAAACCACACAAAAACGATACCTATACTGATTCTCAATAATAGAAGTGATGTCTTACTAATCGATACTGTTTTCATGGACTTTTGGATTTTGATGTAAATAATAGATAAATAAAACGCTGCAAAGATTTAATAAATGACCATTATGCTTGCCAAAATAGATTACTTTTTCGCAAAAAATGATATATATCATCATTTGCCATATTTTTTCAAAAGTGTGATGCTCGTCACATTTTAAGCACAACGAAGGCTTTACATTTGCGCTCAATTATTTATGTTAAATATATCGACCCATGAACAAATTAGGTTTATTTTTAATTTTGATAAGTTTTACTTTTAGCTGTACCCACGAACCCACCATCGTCGAGACAGATACAGACGTAGATGCAGCCCTTATTGAGTTGCTAAAAACAAAAAGTTTTACTGGTGATTTAGATTTTTACACCATGCCTTCTGGCAATAACTACGATTACATTCCCAACCAAGATCCAAAGAACCCAATAACTTACCCAAAAGTTGCCTTAGGAAATATGTTGTTTTATGAGACAGGTATTGGCATGACTGCTAAAAAACCTGAATCTGTAGCGACTTATTCTTGTAGTTCTTGTCACATTCCTGAGATAGGTTTTACTGCAGGAAGATTTCAAGGCATAGCAGACGGTGCTTTAGGATTCGGAGTACATGGTGAAGGAAGAGCCATTAGTCCCAATTATCAAGGCAATGAAGTAGATGCCCAAGGCGCTAGACCACTGCCTGTCATTAATCTGGCTTACGTCCGCAATCCATTGTGGAATGGAGCTTTCGGTTCTTATGGTATGAATGCAGGTACAGAAAGCGTTTGGGGAGTAGCAGATCCACTCACCTCTATCAATAAAGAAAACCGCGAAGGGCTCGAAGCCGTAGTGACGAGAGCATTGATCACACACCGTCAGGATATCAATAAAGAATTGATGGACAAACTTGGCTACACCGCTTTATTTGACAATGCTTTTTATGACATCCCTGAAAACCAAAGATATACCTTGCAAACTGCATCACACGCTATTTCAGCTTATTTCAGGACGATATTAACCAATCAAGCGCCATTCCAAAAATGGTTGCGTGGAGAACAAAATGCCATGACTGAATCACAGAAAAATGGGGCAATCTTATTCTTTGGAAAAGCCCAATGTGTAAATTGTCACAACAGTCCATCCCTCAATGGTCAACGTTTTGCAGCGATTGGTGTCAAAGACCTTGACCAAAATGATTACCTAGTATACAAAACCGATGATGGTAGAAGCAAAGGTAGAGCGAGTTTCACCTTAAAAGATGCTGATTTGTATAAATTTAAAGTACCCCAACTATACAACTTAAAAGATGCAGGATTTTATTTCCACGGTTCATCCAAAACAAGTCTGAGAGAAGTCGTAGAATACTTTAATAATGGTGTATCAGAAAATCCAAGGATAGAAAA
>Ga0075154_10000415_pt1 | contig 36222 bp, 28 predicted proteins | sample JI71714BDNA_FD_70965 | JGI IMG/M metagenome (GOLD analysis project Ga0075154, IMG submission 70965) | Wastewater effluent complex algal communities from Wisconsin, to seasonally profile nutrient transformation and Carbon sequestration -... | ecosystem: Engineered > WWTP > Effluent > Algae... | reverse complement strand
CGCCAGTGGCGTAGTCAGACGGATACCGGCCGGCACTGTCTGAGCGATCAGCTCTTCCACGCTGCTAACGCCTAATTCGGCAAGCATCGCCTGAGTCTGTTCAGCGTCCGGACCAATATGGCGGCCGATAAATTCTTGATGATTCGCAAGTTGCGACAGGGTTTTGACTGAAGTGGTCATGCCTGAGATTCCTGATAGTGAACTTAAAAGCTGTTTGTACGTGGCAGCTGGCTGTTGGGCCACTGCTTGCCGAAATTCAGTGTTGGCCAGCCACCAAAGGCGCTGGCCACAAGGCTGTGCCCGCCGCTAAATCAAAGCCCCGTAAAACGGGGCTTTGCGGCGCTGGCACTAGGCCCTGGCTTATTCTTCGTCGATGGCGTTTTTGTAACCAGCGGCGTCTAACAGACCAGCCACTTCGGCTTCGTCAGACGCTTTGATTTTGAACATCCAGCCGTCGGTGTAAGGTGCACTGTTCACCAGCTCTGGTGAATCAGTCAGTGCTTCGTTCACTTCGAGGATCTCACCGGCGATTGGTGCATAGATGTCAGAGGCGGCTTTTACAGATTCAGCGACTGCGACGTCGTCGCCCTGAGCGACAGAGTCACCGACTTCCGGCAGCTCAACAAACACCATGTCACCCAGCAGGTCCTGAGCGTGCTCAGTAATACCTACGGTGTAGACACCGTTGCCTTCACTGCGCAGCCATTCGTGAGAAGATGCATACTTTAATTCGGTAGGGATATTGCTCATTTATTAATTCCTCGGACCTAACTCGACGTTTTTTATTGGGTGTTTGTTTAAAAATTCTGCAAAAGCCAGTTTAGACGACTTTTTTGCCCATGCGGACAAAAGACGGCTTCACCACTTTAACCGGCACTAATTTACCACGGATGTCCACTTCAGCGCTGTCGCCGGTTGAAGCCGGTACACGGGCCATCGCGATAGAATAACCTAAGGTTGGCGAAAAAGTCCCTGAGGTAATTTCACCTTCGCCGCCTGCCACAACAACGCGCTGACCGTGACGTAACACACCTTTTTGTTCCATCACCAGACCGACCAGTTTGGCAGTGCCAGTGGCTTTTTGCTGTTCCAGCACAGCACGGCCGATGAAGTTACGGTCACTCGGTTCCCAGGCGATAGTCCAGCCCATGTTGGCAGCCAGAGGCGATACGGTTTCGTCCATATCCTGGCCATACAGGTTCATGCCCGCTTCTAAACGCAGCGTGTCGCGTGCGCCTAAACCGGCAGGTTTCACGCCTGCATCTAACAGTTGTTGCCAGAATTCAGCTGCTTGGGCTTCTGGTACAGAAATCTCGTAGCCGTCTTCGCCGGTGTAGCCTGTGGTGGCGATAAACAAATCACCGGCTTGCACACCAAAGAATGGTTTCATGCCAGCAACAGCAGCTTGTTGTTCAGCAGTCAGGATAGTAGCGACTTTGGCTTTGGCGTTCGGGCCTTGCACGGCGATCATGGCAAATTCAGGACGCTCAGTGACACTGACGTCAAAAGCTTTGGCTTGTGTGTTGATCCAGGCCAAGTCTTTTTCGCGGGTGGCGGAGTTCACCACTAAGCGGAAGAAATCTTCAGTCAGGAAGTAGACGATGAGGTCGTCGATGACGCCACCGGCTTCATTCAGCATGCCGCTGTATAAGGCTTTGCCAGGGACTGTCAGTTTGGCCACGTCATTGGCCAATAAGAAACGGAGGAATTCGCGGGTGCGGGCACCTTTGAGGTCAACGATGGTCATGTGTGACACATCGAACATGCCGGCATCCTGGCGCACAGCGTGGTGCTCTTCAATCTGTGAACCGTAGTGCAGTGGCATGTCCCAGCCGTGGAAATCAACCACTTTAGCGCCAGCTTCCAGATGTTTTGCGTATAACACAGTTTGTTGAGCCATCAGTACTTTCCTCTGGTGCCGGTACATAGCCGGCTGTCTAGGTATCAAACCTGTAAGGGCAGAAAGTGACACAGTCCATCGGGCGTATGCCGTTATAACCGACTGGCCACCAAAAGATGGCCCGGATTATAACTGATGGACTCGGTGTCAAATAGCCCCTTTTCGATTAGATTTAATAATCCGAAAACAAGCACAATGACCGCCCTACCCGATCAACGTTACAGCGAGATGACGCCAGGCCGCGCCACAGCTGGTAAATCGCCCTGATTGCCAAGGGCTGCCGCCAGCAGCTGCCGCTTCACCGGCGCCAATTGATTGGTCGCCGCCATGCCAACAGCTCGTACCAGCTTGGCCAGCGGATGCTGCAACATAAAGCCGCGTTTAAAGGCTTCCATCAACGCAATCATCTGTTGTGCCTCAGCTTTTCGCCAGCGTTCGTATTGCCGCAGCATGCGTTGCTCATTACAGGTTCGACCAGTGGAGATATTTTGTACTATTAGTTCTGCTAATGCACAAACATCCATCAGACCGAGATTCATGCCCTGTCCGGCCAGCGGATGAATGGTGTGCGCCGCATCTGCGACCAACACGGCGTTATGTTTCACCCATTGGCTGGCATAACGCATTTTCAGCGGGTAGCTACGCCGCTCAGTCTGCACGTGAAGCACCCCCAGCACAGACTGACTAGCCGCCGTCAGCGCCTGATTAAATTGTTCGGCAGGCAGAGCAATCAGCTCGGCGGCGCGCTCCGGCGCCACACTCCAGACGATCGAAACTAAATGAGGATCGGATAGCGGCAATAAAGCCAAAGGCCCGGTCGGCAAAAACACTTGGCGTGCAGTCGCCTGATGTGGCTCAGTCGTGCGCACTACGGCAACTAAACCATGATGATCGTAATCCCAGAACGCCAGCGGCATTTTTAACTGCTCGCGCACCTGCGAATTCGCGCCGTCCGCCCCGACCAGCAACTTACTGATGTAGGCGCTACCATCGGCAAGCGTCAGCAGGTTCTGCCGCTCACTGGCGCTGATTTGCATGATGCGCGCATCAAACTTCCATTGGATATTCGGATACTGTTGGGCTCGTTGATATAAACAACCACGTAGTTCTTCGTTATCAACAATCCAACCGAGCGCCGCATCACTCGTCATGGCAGAAATATCGAGTGCACCTAAATCGCTGGTGGCAAATTCGATGCGGGCAAAGCTGTCCGCTTCCCACACCTGCATCTGCTGATAAGCCGGTTTAGCGTTTAGCAACTGCCAGACGCCAAGGCGATCAAGCACGCGCTGCGACGCCGGATTCAGCGCACTGACGCGCTTGAGCTGCGCCCCTTCAGCTTGCGGCGCCGGGCCTTGTTCCAGCACGGTGATTTGCAAATCCGGGCAATTTTTCGCCAACAGTAAAGCGAGTGTCAGGCCAGCACTGCCGGCGCCGGTGATCAGAATATCGGTATCTAACATGATGTGAGCCTGGTTTCGGCGTCAGTGGCCGTTTCAGAAAACGTCGAGTCGGCGGCAGTGAACGCCTGCCTGCTTTGCGCGTGCGCGATTTGTTGCTGCTGATTGGCGAGTGGCGACAGCCCCATCGTCAGCGCAGCAAAAGGCTGTTTCAGGAAATCGCATTGGTTTAACAGGCTCAGCCCCATGCTGCGACCAAGCGCCAGCAGCTTGCTGTCGTTGGAAAATAACCGCACCAGGCTGTCGGTAAAACCGACCACCTGCGCCATATCTGTGCTTCGTAGCGTCTGATATTGCCGGGTTAATGCATAAGCACCGGAATCTTGATGGTGCAGCGCGAGCAGCTGCAATAACGCGTCTAAATCCCGCAGTGCGAGGTTAAAGCCTTGTCCGGCGATAGGATGTAAGTTGTGCAGGCTGTTGCCACAGAGCACGAGGCGATGATCGGCCGCTTTGGCGGCTGTCTTTAATTTCAGCGGATACAACACGCGGTTGCCGACACTGCTAAAAGTACCGGCGCTGTAGCCAAAAGCCTGCTGCAACGCCGTAACAAACTCAGCATCCGGCAACGCCTGCAGCGCTCTGGCCTGCGCTGGCTGACAAGTCCAGACCAGTGAATAACGCTGCTGAGTTAACGGCAATAAGGCCAGCGGACCATCAACGGTAAAGCGTTCAAAGGCTTTGCCCTGATGCGGCGTGGATACGGCGACATTCGCGATCAGCGCGCTTTGCTGATAGTCATGCTGCAGCGCGTCGATGCCGGCCAGTGCGCGGCTTGGCGAATCCCCACCCTCGCACAGCACCAATAAGCGGCAACTGAGCGTAGCGCCGCTTTGCAGCTGCAAATGGCGGACATCGCGCTCAGTCTGGATGGCACTGATTTGGTCTGGTCGGAACCAACACAGCTGGCGCGGCGGTACTTGCTGTAACTGTTGATACAACAGCCGGCCTATCCATTCGATTTCAATGACATAACCCAAAGCGCTGCGGCCAAATTCGCTGGCCGTTAACCGGCTTTTGCCAAAATGACCGCGATCTGACACCTGAATGTGCTCGATGGCACAAGCATGAGGCTTTAGTTCCGGCCACAAACCCCAGCTTGCCAATAACGCCACACTACCGGCCGACAACGCGATGCTGCGGCTGTCAAAGCTGGTGGTGTGTTGGGCTGCGGGATCAGGCGCTTGGTGCTCAATGATAGCAATACGCAGCTGAGGCAATTGTCGGGTAATTTGCAGCGCAAGCATAGCGCCAGTCATACCGCCACCGGCAATCACCAGATCGAAATTATTGTCACTCTCTGTGGCAGTGCTTTGGGCTGAACTCACACCTGCTCCTGTGGTCTGCATGCTCGAATGGCCAGCACCTAAAACTAGCGGCTGGCCATTAAGGCTTCAATCTCAGCGATGGTTTTGGGCACAGCGTCGGTCAGATTCAGATGGCCGTCTTTGATCACCAGCAAATCATCTTCGATTCGTACCGCCATGCCCCACCAGCGCGGGTCGCAATCTGAGCCGGATGGAATGTACAGACCAGGTTCGATGGTCAGCACCATACCGGGTTCAAACGGCCGCTCAATCTCTTCAATTTTATAAGCGCCGACATCATGCACATCAAGGCCAAGCCAGTGGCCTAGGCCGTGAATAAAGTATTTTTTACAGGCTTGTTCAGCCATCAGCGTCGGCACGTCGCCATGCAAAATGCCCAAATCACGCAAGCCCCGCGTCAATTCTGCCATGGCGGCCGCTATCGTATCGCGAGTGCTGTTGCCGGGTTTTACCGCAGCGCAGGCGGCGTATTGCGCGTCGAGCACCACCTGATACAACGCGGCCTGATCGGCACTGAATGTACCATTGACCGGAAAAGTGCGCGTGATATCGGCGGCATAGCCGGACAGTTCACAGCCGGCGTCAATCAGCACTAAATCGCCATCTTTGAGCATGTCATTGTTGTCGGTGTAATGCAGGATGCAGCCGTTTTCGCCGCCGCCAACAATAGTGTTATAAGCCTGGGATCGGGCACCGCGCATCGCGCAATAATGGCGAATTTCAGCTTCGAGCTGGTATTCAAATACACCGGGCGCGGCAATTTGCATCGCGCGCTGATGCGCACCGGCACTGATGCGGCCGGCTTGCTGCATCAGCGCAATTTCATGTTCGTCTTTAAACAGCCGCAGTTCGGCGATGAGCGGTCGCAGGTCCCGGATATTGATCGGCGCGCTGTAACCGCGCTTAGGGTACGTGCGCAAAGTGCTGAGCGTCTGGAACAGTTTGTCGTCAAGTTGGGGGTAAGCCCCTTGCGCGAACACCAGCGTCTGTTTGCTATTGAGTGCCTGCAGCAGTTCCTGCTCTAGCACGTCGTGGCACAAGGTTGGCAAACCAAACTGCTGAGCAGCAACGGCCGGGCCAAAACGCCGACCCTGCCAGACTTCAGCCAGCTCGTCTTTTGGCCGGCATAACATCAGTTCACGACAAGCGCCGTCCGCATCTTTGCTTAAAATCAGCCAGGCTTCCGGTTCCGGAAAACCAGTCAAATACAGCAAGTCGCTGTCCTGACGGTAGGGATAATCGGTGTCGCGACTGCGGACCACCTCCGGTGCTGCACAGTGCACCAGCACGGAGCCCGGGGCTAAAGTTGCCAGCAAGGCGGCGCGGCGTTTGGCATACACAGCCACAGGGACTACAGGAATAACGGGTTGGGGCGTCATCAATGCCTCTATTCAGGTCAAAACAGGCGCAGGTTTCCGCTGGCCTGACTTACGTAGAAATAGCTTAAGCCGGTTAGTGCAGTGTCTGGCTGGACACTTCGGCAGCGGTAAATTTCTGACCGACTTCACTGAAGCAGGTCAGCACCATCACGCGCACATGCTCCAGCACCAGGAAATACGACTCTTCGTTGTCAGCTTCGCTGCTGTCGTCCGGCGTGTAGATATCAATACGCGTCACTTCGGTTAACTGTTCAATCGCATCCCGCACTTCTTCGGCCAGGATCGACAAATCATGTTGCTGAATGGCAAAACCAACTAAAAAGGACTGCGCCCACTCGGTCAGAGCTTCCAGCCGCTCGGTTAAGGCATCATCATCGTCCGGCAGCAAGGGGTTGAAGCCCAGCTCTTCGTCAGCCAGTTGCCGGGCGGTTTCGCTGATCAGTTCGCTGATCTGGCTTTTTAAAGCTGCATTGACCGCTTGCCCGTCGTTTAAGAAGTCGTGTAAAACTGGTAGAATCTGATTCGCATCTGCGGGAACGCCGGCACTTAACATACCGGCAACAAGACCGTGCAGCTCCGCTGCCGAGGCCATCAGTGCATTTTGATCCAAAGCTGTGGTCCACAGGTCGTAATTCATCAGAGGGTGTTTAGGCATCACTAGAGAGTCCGGCTGAAGCAGAATGCCACTATGCTAACACCGGGCTTCCTGAGCGCCAAGGGCGCACCACCCCGAACCGATTAACCAGACAGCGGCAAATGCCGCTGTAGTGACATGAAAAGCAGACAAGTTATGTATCCAAAAGCGCAAAAACCAGCGGCCAACCCAAACAAACCAAAACAACTGACCATCGCCGTATTAGGCCGGCATATGAAAATTTCCTGCCCGGCCGGTCAGGAAGAAAAACTGCAGGCTGCACTCAGTGAATTAGAAAGCCGGGTCAGCAACACCCGTTACCAGCCGGGTGTGCATGGCGCCGAAGATGTCTTACTGATGATTGCATTAAATTTGTGCAATGAGTTGCTGGAAGCGAAAAAGAGCGACGAATAGCGGCGAATAAGGCTTATCTCGCCGCATTCCGGTGGTATACTTCAGCTGTTCTCTGAGTTGTTTGTGACTGGCTGATGTCCCTGAGCCGATAATTCTTTACATCAGGGTTTCTTCTCCAGCGCTATTGTGCAAGCCCGGCCCGTACCGGGAAGCCTGCGGCGTTGATTAGCTTCCCGCCTTGAACCTCTGGTTCAAGGGCTTACGCCGGTCACGGCAATTCGGAGAACACTTTCGGAGCATGCTGAATTGCCGCAATCAGGTCCCACCCTTTCCCCTTTGCAATCTCTAAGTATGCAGCCAAACGCTGACAAACCAGCGCAACGCAAACAGATCCGCCAGCAAGTCCGTAAAGCCCGGCAACAATTAAGCCCACAATACCAAGCGCACAGCGCCGAATTACTGGTGCAGCAGGCGCAGCAACTTCCCGAACTTGAACACGCGCAACATATCGCTCTCTATTTAAGCAATGACGGTGAACTCGACACTGCACCGCTGCTGCGCCATTTACAGCAACAGGGCAAAACCCTGTATTTGCCGGTGCTGCATCCTTTTACGCCGGGCTATTTGCTGTTTCAGCGCTATGACACCAAAACGCTGATGCATCTGAACAAATTCGGCATCCGCGAGCCGCGCCCTGATGTCACGGCGATTTGCTTACCGAGCCAGCTCGAGCTGATTTTTATGCCGCTGGTGGCCTTTGACGACCAGGGACAGCGCCTTGGCATGGGCGGCGGCTTTTATGACCGCACCCTCGCTGGCTGCCTTGCTCGTCCCGACCAAACACCCCAGCAGGTTCCGCTGCTGGTCGGTATCGCGCATCAATGCCAGCAAGTGCATGCTGTGCCCGCTGAGCCCTGGGACGTGCCGCTGGCGCTGGTGCTTACACCGGAAAAAATCTGGCGATTTAGCGGCTAATCGATATTTTTAACGCTTTTTTGCCCGGCTTGAAGGTCGAAATCTGACATCCCGCTGAACAGCCCCCTATACCTGACAAAAGTTTTTGATATACTCGGCGTTCCTCAGTCACCTTTTGGTTTATATGGAAATCTTCATACTTGTTAGTCTGATTATGTTAAACGGCTTATTCGCCATGTCGGAAATAGCCATAGTGACAGCACGCAAATCACGTCTGACAGCACTTGCCCACAACGGTCGTTCCTCTGCCGCCATCGCGCTGAAACTGGCCGAAGACCCCACGCAATTTTTATCAACAGTCCAGATTGGTATCACCTCGATCGGTATCTTAAACGGTATCTTCGGTGAAGCCGTGCTGGCTGGTCCGTTCTCGCAGTGGCTGCAAAGCTATGGCCTGTCCGAAGCCTTCAGCTCGATTTTTGCCACTGTGTTGGTGGTTGTAGTCGTCACTTATGTGTCGATTGTCATCGGTGAACTGGTGCCAAAACGCATTGGCCAAATCAGTGCAGAAACCATCGCCTGTATTATGGCAAAACCGATGTTAGTGCTGGCGATGCTGACCAAGCCGTTCGTCTGGTTATTGACTGGCTCGACCCACGCCATGATGCGCCTGTTTGGTTTTGCCCACAGCCAGGAATCGAACGTCACGCACGAAGATATTCAGGCGATGTTGCAGGAAGGCTCCACGAGCGGCGTCATCGAGCAAACCGAACATACCATGGTGAAAAACGTATTTCGCCTCGACGAGCGCAGCATTTCATCACTGATGGTGCCGCGCTCAGACATCGTGTTTCTGGACATCGAATTGGCGCTCGAAGAAAACATGCAACGCGTGATGCAGTCGCCGCATTCGCGTTTTCCGATTTGCAAAGGCCATGCAGACGAGCTGATCGGCATCATTTCGGCAAAACAACTGTTAGCGCAATCAGTCGCTGGTACGCTCAATGACCTGCAACAGCTGGCACAGCCTTGTAACTTTGTGCCAGACAGCTTAACCGGGATGGAGCTTTTAGAGCATTTCCGCAGTTCTGGCAGCCAGATGGTGTTTGTCGTCGACGAATACGGCGACCTCAAAGGCTTGGTGACCTTACAAGATTTGATGGATGCGCTGACCGGTGAATTTAATCAGGCCGACTCGGCCGAGCAAGACCTGATGATCGTCCAGCGCGACGACGGTTCTTATTTGCTTGATGGCTTACTGCCGGTGATCGATTTAAAAGATTGCTTAGGCATCAACAAGCTGCCGGAAGAAGACAGTAAACGTTATCAGACACTCAATGGCTTAATCATGATGCTGCTGGGTAAAATTCCGCAAACCGCTGACAAAGTTGAGCTAGACGACTGGTTACTGGAAATTGTGGATATGGACGGCAAACGTATCGACAAAGTGCTGGCGCAACGCATCGAAGTGCCACCAGAAGAAGAAATGCCAGGCGCATTGGCTGATTAACGCCGGACGGCGGCTGGCCAAAGCCGCTGCCTGACTTTGATTGCCAGCGTTTCGTCGCACGCCCCTGCTTTGACCACAACCGCCCGCTTGGGCGGTTGTTTGCTTTTGTGCTAGCCTCCGCCTGAGCCGGTTCGGCCGGTATCGCCATAAAACATAAAGTGACAACGCACGGCGTCAGTCACGCTCTAACAGGAACATACATGAAAACAATTCACTGGTTGACTCTCGGGTCAGCACTGGCGCTTGGTGCATGTCAGCAAACCAGCCAGCCAACCCCGGCCCCGACGGTCGCAAATACCGAAACTAGCCAACGTGCCGTTGCCGAGCGGGTGGAAGCCCATATGCTGTTTCTGGCAGACGACGCGCTTGCTGGGCGCGATACCGGCAGTAACGGTCATCTGATCGCCAGCCATTACATCGCCAGCAACTTCAAACAGCTCGGCTTACTGCCAGCCGGCACTGACGGCTACCTGCAAAGCGTGCCGATGAAACAAAGCAAGCTGGTGCAATCCAGCCCTAAACTCAGCCTGACCCTGGACGGTCAAGCCACAGAGTTTGCCTTCCCGAAACAATTTATGACAGGCCCGAGCAGCCACGACGGCAAAGTCGAGGTGAGTGCTGGTTTGGTGTTTGTCGGTTATGGTCTGGTCTCCAAAGAGTTTGGCATTGATGATTACGCCGGCCTTGATGTGACAGGCAAAGTGGTCGTGATGCTGCCGGGACGCCCGGACCATCTGCCAAGCGAAGAAGCCGCCCATATCGGCTCGTTAAAAGCCCGCACGGCAGCCGAGAAAGGCGCGGTGGGCGTGATCACGATCAATACGCCGAAAGATGAAAAACTGCGCCCCTTTGCCCAAGGTGCCTTATTCCTGCACACTCCACGGTTACGCTGGGTCCACGCTGACGGCCGCTCTGAAGGTGATTATCCGCAACTGAAACTATCGGCTTCGCTGGATATGAAACCGGCCGAGGCGCTGTTTGCTAAAGCGCCGGTATCGTTAAAAGACATCTATGCGCAGCTGGATAAGAAAAAGTCGCCGAAAGGCTTTGCCCTGCCCGGTGAAGTCAGTTTCAGCCGGCAATCTGAACATCAGCAAATCAGCAGCCCGAACGTGGCCGCAGTGCTGGAAGGCTCAGATCCAGTGCTGAAAAACGAATACGTGATCGTCACCGCTCACTCTGATCACATCGGTGTCGGCGTTGATATGCGCAGCAAAGACCGCATCAACAACGGCCTGATGGATAACGCCGCCGGTGTCGCCATTCTGCTGGAAACTGCCCGCTTGTTTGCCAATGCGCCGGTAAAGCCTAAACGCTCCATTTTGTTTTTAGCGGTGACCGGTGAAGAAAAAGGCCTGCTCGGCGCTGATTACTTTGCGCACAATCCAACCCGCCCGATTGATAAATTGGTGGCAAACGTCAACCTGGATATGCCAGTGCTGTTATACCCCTTTGCTGACATTGTTGCCTTTGGCGCCAACCATTCAAGCCTGGGCCCGGTTGTAGCCAAAGCCGCCGGTTTGTACGATGTGAAACTGGCTGCCGACCCGATGCCAGAACAGGCGATTTTCACCCGCTCAGACCACTACACGCTGGTGAAACAAGGCGTTCCATCGGTCTTCCTGATGACAGGTTTTACTTCACGCGACCCGAAACAAAAAGGCGGTGAAGTCTGGGGTAAATTCTTCGCCAAGCATTACCACAAACCAACCGATGACCTGGCTGGCCTCACCAAAGACTTCGGCGCCATCCGCTACGATTACGGCGCCTTATTCGCCGACATCAACTACGCCATCGGCAGCGAAATCGCCAACGCCCCGGCCCGCCCGGTCTGGAACAAAGATTCATTCTTCGGCAAGATTTTTGGCAAAGACTACAACACCGTGAAGTAAGTTGTGGTGTTGAAATTTTGATGGGAAAAAAGCGCCGCAAGGTGCTTTTTTGTTGACTGGTCGCGGGCAGGTTACGGCATAGGCGCAAGGCGACTGACCATACCCGCAACAGTGTTCTCGCCGCCCCCGCTCGCCTCTTTGCATAGCCCCCACTCCAACCTGTATATTTTTCACTCTAATCATGGAGTTAGACTGTCGGTTTGGCTAAGCTAGGGCACTTTTATTGATAACGAGTGACAACAACATGGTGCAACAGGAAAACCAGGTGTGGCGCGGCCGCTTGCAGGCGCTGGGACCCGGGATTTTATTAGCCACGGCAGCCATTGGCGGTTCGCATATCGTCGCCTCCACGCAAGCGGGTGCCCTGTTTGGCTGGCAGTTACTGCTGCTGGTTTTGCTGGTCAATATCCTCAAGTATCCGTTTTTTCGCTTTGGCGTTGAGTACAGCCTGCAAAGCGGAGAAACCTTGCTGGAAGGCTACCGCCGGCAGAACCGGCGTTACCTGCTTGGTTTTGTCTGGTTGAATTTGATCGCCGGCGTCGTGAACACCGCCGGTGTGCTGATTTTAACTGCGGCGTTGCTGCAGTATTTTATTCCGCTGACGCTCTCGCTGCCCGTGCTGTGTTGCTTGTTACTGGCAGTGTGTTTGCTGGTGTTGCTGGCCGGCCAATACCGGTTATTAGACACGGTTTCCAAGTGGGTCATGGTATTGCTCACGTTTTCTACGCTGGCTGCGCTGGCCATTGCCTGGCAAAAAGGCATGCAGGCACCGCCTGACTATATTGCGCCTTCACCGTGGCAGTTAGCCTACCTTGGTTTTCTGGTGGCATTGATGGGGTGGATGCCGGCGCCTATCGAGGTGTCTGCGATCAATTCATTGTGGCTTAAAGCAAAGCAACAACAGCAGCCGGTCAATCTGGCTAATGGCTTGTTTGATTTCAATTTGGGTTATTGGAGTACCACCGTCTTGGCGCTGGTATTTTTGGCGCTGGGTGCTTTGGTCCAGTATGGCTCTTCGCAGGAAGTCGCCATGGCGGGTGGCAGCTATATCCAACAGTTTGTTGGGATCTACGGCAAAACCATCGGCGAATGGTCCACTTTGTTAGTCGCTTTCGTCGCCTTTTTGTGTATGTTCGGTACTACATTGACGGTGTTGGACGGCTACGCCCGGACCATCAACGAATCCTTTCAGCTGCTGGGTTGGCAGCAAAATAACAATCATCGCAGTTATTCGTTTTGGCTGTTATTGCAGGCATTGTCTGGTTTTGGCGTGATCTTGTTTTTTAAATCGGCATTAGGCCCGATGCTGACTTTTGCGATGAGTTTAGCTTTTGTCACCACGCCGGTTTTTGCCTGGTTAAACTATCGGCTGATGCGTAGTTCGGGTCAGATGTCGCTTTGGCTACGCTGGTTATCCAGAGTGGGCCTGCTGTATCTGTTTGGCTTTGCGGTGCTGTTTTTAGCTTGGTTAGTCTTTCGCTAACCAAGCAGGTTGATGAACAACACCGGCCAGCACTGACAACAGTGGCCAGGCGGGCTGGACGGTGACATGTTGAGGCATCTGCTGCGCCGGCCTCCAGCCAATAGCCTGGCGCAGCACAGCCGCGATTTTCACTATTGCATTCGGCCTCGCGCGCTGACCTTGTAACCGCGTACTCCTCGGCTGCCGCTGCTGGTTTGTTTGAGTTTTGGATGACTGCTTTGCGCGAATTGCAGTTGTTCAAAACTGAAGCACACGAAAAAGACGAACCTCAGCTTTGCCTTTTTGCCGACGTTTAATGTTTCGAACGCGTTGAGAGTTTGAATAACAAGCCCGATTTAGCGCTAGATTTATCGCGAGCTCTAACACTTTGAGCTGTAGTACAACGACTTGGTCCAAGTACTGAAAGTTACAACAGCGACAACACTTTCTTGATTGCACTCATCTAGTCCGTGATCTTTTCTACAAAAATCTTAAAGTTAATGAATTGATTAAGCGACGGACTTTAAATAAGTAAATGGAAATACCAGCAGTTCGACTGCTATCACAAAATCATGATAGTGACCAACTTTCAGACTCAATTTATCTTGCTAAAATGCTGAAAGTTTAATCACGTTGAGAACCATTAAAATGAAATTTAGTCACTTGTCTATGCTCGCCACCAGTGCATTTTTATTTGGCTGTAAGCCCGCAGGCGCTGATGAAGATGCAGTCAATACTGCTGTTACAGGCGATCAGTCAGCTGTAGTCCTGACAAACGCCATTATTTATCAGCATCAAGCTGCAGACACACTGGTGATCAAAGCTGGTCGTATCGCCTTTATAGGTAACGCAGATACTGCGCAGAAACAGTATCCAAATCTGAGTAACTGGCAAGATCTAGAAGGGGCGTTTATCGGTCCTGGGTTTATTGATAACCACAACCATGTCTTTGAGGCGGACGCTGAAATTGGCGGTGATTGTGATTTGTCTGATGCCCGTAATGTCCGTGGTTATGAGCAAGAACTGATGCAATGCAAGCGCGAATTGGGCCCCGAGTCAGATGAATGGTTAATGGGTTATGGCCATGAGCTGGCTAAGCTGCTTTCCCTGGCAGATGAATCACCATTAGAAATGCTCGATCGCCTGTTCCCGAACAATCCAGTTGTCATTATGGAGCAAACTTCACACTCCATGTGGGTCAATAGCAAGGCATTACAACTTGCCGGAATCAATGATAAATCTGCCGACCCACAAGGTGGCCGCATTTTACGTGAAACCGATGGCAGTCTCAGCGGCATTCTGCTGGATAATGCCGGAGACCGCTTGTTTGAAATCGCCTGGAATCAACAACCAGATTTGCAAGATGCGCACAAACGTGGCCTGCTCAACGGACTTCGCCAATTGGCTGAAAACGGCATCACGACTGTGGGTGATGGTCGGCTATATTGGAAACGTGGCTGGCTGGATACTTGGCAACAACTTGAACAGCAAAAGAAATTAACTGCTCGCGTGAGCATCCGTCCATGGATTTACCCTGCCGACCCCGCTGCGCCCCAGCTTGAGTTCTTCCGCAAAGTTTATCAACCGGATCCAAACCGGTTGCTGGTGATCAATCAGGTTAAGCTTTACAGCGATGGGTTGTTACAAAACGGCACCGCTCGATTACTGCAGCCATATCGCCAAACCATTAATCCTGACCTGCCAACAGGGCTGGATTATATAGCGCCAGATCAAATGAAGTGGTGGTTGGTGGAACTCGATAAAATTGGTTACGGTGCGCACATCCATGCCATAGGTGATGGTGGAACGCGAAATGCGCTTGATGCAGTTGCCTATGCCCGTCAAGAAGGTTCGACGCAATTATATGGCTTAACCCATCTTGAATTGGTGCAAGTCGAAGATTTCGGCCGATTTAAACAATTATCAGTTGATGCAGACATGCAAATTGGTAATGAAGGTACTTTGCATGCTGACCATCACTGGGCGGATCCATGGTTAGGCCATGAACGCGCAGCGCATTTAATGCCAGTGAAAGCATTTCTTGCTGCCGGCGCAAATTTAACTCTGAGTAGCGATTGGAACGTCAATGAGCTAAATCCGCTGATCAGTATTGCCAACGCACTGGAATTAAAAGGTCAGGCGTTCCCTGATGTGGATACAGCTATTGCGGCCTATACCATTAATGCTGCAAAAGCTTTAGGTCTCGCTGAACAAACTGGGTCACTGACTGTTGGTAAAGCTGCCGATTTGGTGGTGATTGATCAGGATATCAGTCGGGCTAAACCGGCTAAAATTCGTCAGGCGAAGTTCTTATTAACCATGCTCAACGGTAAGGTGGTGTATCAGAGTCCAGATTATTAAGCGTCTGACAGACCAACCGCAACCAACAGCTGATTAAAGTTTTGTGCTGGCTTCCCAGAGGCCAGCGCAATTCCAGACGACGGCGAATGGTCGATAACTCATTACTTACTCGCAATAACGTCAATTGACCTTGATGAATGCCAGCTGCCACCATCAAGGTTGGTAGTAAGGCAACGCAGTCCGTTTTTAGCAGCACACCTTTGAGCGCATTAAAGTCAGCAATCTGACTAGAACTCCCACTGTAACCACTTTCATCGGCAGACTGTTGATAATCCTGCGCCCAAATTAATTCGCGAAATGGCGCTAAGTCTTCGACCCCCACACTAAGCTTTGCGGCAAGCGGATGGCTCGACCTCACAACGAACACTTCATCATAATAACCAACGCGGCAATAGTCGTAACGGCTGTTATGCAATTCGATACTTTCGTGCAACAGCACCACATCAAATACACCTTCGACCAAGCCTTGAGTTAAGACTTCTTCACTATGTGTGCTGATGCGGAGCTGAACCTGAGGCTGCTCTTGCATAAAAGTGACAATGGCATCGGTTAATAGTTGTTGCGGAATGTGGGGAGCAACACCAACCACGAGCACCAGTTGCTGATGTTGCTGTAAGGCATGAGCTGCAGCTTGTAAGCGGTTTGATTGTGCCAATGCATGCTGTGCCAACGGTAACAAAGTATGACCATCGGGACTTAACTGCAGTCTGTTACCACTACGCGTAAACAACTGTAAATTAAGCTCTGCCTCCAAATCCTGGATCCAGCCACTTAATTGAGATTGTCGCTTACCCAATGTCCTTGCCGCAGCAGAAATAGACCCTAACTCAGCACTTAGCACAAAAGCCTGTAGGTAATGGAGTGTAATAGTGTTTAACGATTGCATAGCCTCAACCTGAATTACCGCTTATTTTGATTATAACGCGGCCCACAGTGAGGATGTCATTCGAATAACTCGCGGTTTCAAATTATACAAACTAATCGTTTGGGCTCTATTCAAGCACGAAAAGGAAAAATAGGTTCATTGAATGAAATTTTAAAAATTTAGTCGCTGGGAGTTTCTCAGTCACTGACTTTGAACAGCCAGTGGTTTCGGCCACAACTGCCAGCAAACAACCAAGTAAAACCACCAATCACTGTGTTGATAGCCCTTCTGCACTGAAAAATTATTGAGTTTCAGCGGCACTTCAAGCCATGATGCAGCATGTCCCGGGGGGAAGTGGTTGATTTGTCTATGCGTTTGATCATCACAGCGCTGAGTTTACTGCCTGGTCTGACCTTGGCTGCTAACAGCAATCTTTATCAGGTGCGGCTGAAAAACGGCGATGTGCTCAGTGGTGAGCTCAAAAGCAGTTCAGCGACGGCGCTGGTGCTGCATACCCCTTATGCGGGCGATGTGAAGATTAAACGCAGTGAAGTGCAGGCATTCAGTCCATTACGCCCAAGCAACGAGCAGGCGTCAACAGCTACGCCCGCAGCGGCTGCCTCAGCGCCGGTCAAACCATGGTCTTTGCAGCTCGATATCAGCGCCGCGACCCGTGCTGGTAAGGAGCAGGCAAAAAACTACAGCCTGACCGAACGCTTTGAATATCGCCACGGTGACTGGCGCAGTCAATTTGATGCCCATTACGACTATGAAACCAAAGATACGGCGCGAAAAACCCATAAATATGCACTGAATCCGGGGCTGGATTATTTCTACAGCCCACAGCTGTTCTGGCGCGTGAGTGCCGAATACAGCTACAACTATCTGGCCAGTGATTATAAGAACATCGATATCAGCACCGGCCCCGGTTACGCCATCTGGCAACAAGGCCCCACCCGGCTGGACCTCATCTTACTTGCCGGTCACAAGGAAGCTTACTTCCGTGAAGATGAAACCTTACGGTTGCTGCCGGACTTCCGGTCACCACTTGGCTACAACACGGCCTCACTGGCCTGGGATTTCAGCCATAAATGGCCGCAAACCCTGCTTGAGATCTACAGCGAAGGCAATGTGCTGGAGCTGCTGAGCCAACCTTTCAGCATTTTTGATTTTGAGCGGGAACTGAGTATGGAAACCGGCCTGCGTTATGCGCTGACCGACAAGATCCGCATCAGCTGGTCCTGGCATTATGACAGAACCGAGCTGACGCTATTACTGCCCAAAATGCCGCGCACCTCGCTGGATATTTTTGATTCGAAACAAAAAATCAGCATTGGAGCGGCGTTCTGAGCAGCTTCAGGCCTTACGCAAATGCACTGTCACTTCTTCGCGGTCATGAAATAAGTGCCGGGCCTGGAATTTCACTTTCATGCCGGCTTCGTCAAAGCGCTGCTGCATTTCGGCGAGCACTTCCTGCACGGTTTCGTAGCGCTTTTTCATCGGCAGTTTCAGGTTAAAAATACTTTCCTGACACCAGCCGTTGATCAACCAGTCACAAATCAACTGGCCGACCCGCTGCGGTTTTTCGATCATGTCGCAAACCAGCCAGTAGACGTTGAATTTGTCAGGCTTGTACTTAAAACCATCGACCATATAGTGCTTGACCTGACCGGTCATCATCAAGCTTTCAGCCATAGCGCCGTTGTCGATGGATACCACCATCATTGAACGTTTGACCAGCTGATAAGTCCAGCCGCCGGGGCAGGCACCTAAATCGACCGCGCGCATGCCGGATGCCAGACGCGTATCCCATTCATCCCGCGGAATAAATTCCAAAAATGCTTCTTCCAGTTTCAGCGTGCTGCGACTTGGCGCATCAGATGGAAACTTCAGGCGGCGAATGCCATTTTCCAGTGAATTGTTATTCTCCGGGTAAGACACGGCCAGCAAGGCTTTTTGCCCGCTTTGCATAAACATATGCAGCACCGGCGCCCGCAGATTCTCTTTTTTCAGCATCAGGCCGGCCTGGCGTAAGCTCTGGCGCAGCGGCACAGTTAACTTCCGTGCCAGCGTTGACAGCTCTTTGCCGTCGTTGGTGTCCGGGTACTCAATCCGCAGCTCACCAATGCTGCCAATCTCATTGCCGACATCGCCGCTTTGCAAAGTTTCCAGCACCGGCGCAATCCGATCACCGGCCGGCAGCTCCAACCAATCACCAATAATCAGCGCCCACTGGCGGACGAAAATCAGTTTTGAAAACGGGAAATCGCTGAAAAAGCGTTCTAATGCTGCGCCGTCATAGGCTTCAAAAATGATAAAGGCATCGTTCGCTTTGAGCTTGCAATAACCAAAGACACCGAACTGACCGGCTTTATCCTGAATTTCAGCCGCACATTCTTTTTCAAAACCTGAACGGCAATACAGCAAAAGTTGTTTCATTTATTTTTCCGAAGCCAGGGCAGCAGCATCAGGCCAACCCAGCAAAAAATCAGCATCTGACCGCCAACCGGTGCCAACTGGCGCCAGTACAGCGGTAACTCAAACAATCCGGCCCAGACAGTGTAGACAAAACACCAGAGGCCCAGATGAAAACCCAAAGTCACCAGCGCCAGCAACCATTGCTGCGCCCGGCTAAATTCCTCGCGTCTGCCTGCAGACAGGCTATACAACGACAGGATCAATAACGCCAGCGTCTGAAAGCCCAGCACCGCAGTGCTGGATAACAATCGGCTGAATTCTTCAGTGACCATATTGAACTGAAAATAATGCGAAATAGCCGCGCTCATCCCCACAACAGCAGCGCCGTACAAACCGCACAAACTTACACTTAACTTCCAGCCTGTTTGCATTCAATTGCTCCTGTACTTGTGTAACGCTCAGCGCTGACGCCGGATAAATTCGCCGGCCGCCGTCGCCGCGAGACTAAAAGCCTGGTCTGCCGGTAAACCGGCGAGTTTTGGCAATGCATAATCATGATCAGCGCCGGGTAACTCCATCACCTCAGCAGCAGCGGCAAGCGGTCGCAGCGCGGTCGCACTGCCAAAAGCGTCGCGACTGCCCTGACAAATCAATACAGGCCGCTGCAGTTGCTGTAAACATTGGCTGCGCGTCGCTATGGTTAATGCAGCTTTTGCTGGATCCTTTGCTTGCGCCGGCGGACACAATGGATAGCCAAACACCACACCACCAGCCACCGACGTATCAACTACAGCACCAGACAAATAAAGACTAAGCACCCGACCGCCAAGGCTTTTCCCCGCCAGCCATAACGGTAGTTCGTTGCCTGCACTCAACACAGTTGCAATCATCTGTTCAAGTTCAGCCACCAGCTTGTCTGCTCTGGGCGCCACCTGACGTTTCCCCTGCAGCGACAACTGCATAAACGCAAAATTGGCGGTCCAAACGTCAATGCCCTGCGCATTTAATAATGGCACCAATTGCTGAAAAAATGCCGACTGCACCGGGGCACCGGCACCATGCAACAGCAGCAAACGGGCAACAGGTGCCGCCACAGGATGTTGGCTGAACCCGGCGTCATGCAATGGAGAAAGCACTAGTCCTGATCCGACGCAATAGCAACATTAAACTGCTGTTCGTTAAAGGCTTCCTGCTCCTGCGCTACCAGCTTATTCATCCAGTCGCGGAAGGCGGCAATTTTGCCCAGTTCAATCTGATTATCGCGACACACCAGATAGTAGGCATCTTTACTTTGCAGGACATGATTAAACGGCACGATCAAACGGCCGGAACTGATATCAGGCCGCGCCAGCACATTATGCGCTAACGCCACCCCCTGACCATGAATTGCAGCCTGTAACACCATGGCGGTATGGCTGAAAATTGGCCCCTGATTGACGTTAAAGTGCTTAAAGCCCTGGCTGGTAAACCAGGCTTTCCAGGCGTCGCGGGTGCCGTCGTGCAACAGGGTATGAAACCGTAAATCGGCAGGCTCATTTAGCGGTTTTGCCCGGTTCAGTAACAGCGGCGAACACACCGGAACCAGATATTCGGTGTGCAGTTTGTCCGCATGCAAGTTACGCCAGCTGCCACGACCATAATAAATCGCCACATCCACGTCATCCGTCAGCGAGCCTTCTTCGTAATCGACCGCGCGGATCCGCACATCGATATCCGGGTTCAGTTCACTGAACAAACTCAAACGCGGCACCAGCCACTGAATAGCAAAACTGGGCGGCAGGCTGACGGTCAGCGCACCTTTAGCCCCACGTGCCAGCAGTTTTTCAGTGGCTTCGTGGAGTTGCAGGAAAATTTCTTTGATATCAAGAAAGTAGCTTTGGCCTTCTTCAGTCAGCAGCAAAGAGCGGTTTTTCCGCATAAATAACTTCAGACCCAAATGGTCTTCGAGCGCTTTGATTTGATGACTGATGGCGGCCTGAGTCACAAACATTTCTTCTGCCGCTTTGGTAAAGCTTAAATGGCGGGCAGCCGTTTCAAAGGCTTTTAATGCATTGAGTGGCGGCAGGCGACGGGCCATAGTTTATTCCGGCTTGGCTTGTGGCACGTAGCCTTCAATCTCAACAGCTTCACCTTCAAACAGAAACTTCTGCATCTGCTCTTCCAGCAGTTTGCGGTGTTCAAGGTTCATCATGTTGAGCTTTTTCTCGTTGATCAACATGGTCTGTTTGCTTTGCCATTGCGAGAAAGCTTCTTTGCTGATGTTGTCGAAGATTTTCTTGCCGAGCTCACCCGGATACAGCTGAAAATCCAGACCTGGAGCAGTTTTTTTCAAAAACAAACAATACACTTCGCGGGCCATATCTCATCTCCGAAAACTACAAGTGGCGCTATTGTAATGCATTTTAAGCTAGCTGCAGGCGTTTTTCGTTCCCGCAGTGAGCGGGCTAGTCTGCGCCGAGCACAGATTGCAGATAAAGCCGCACCGGTGCCGGTAAACCAAAATCGGCCAAATTGGCTGCATCGACCCAAGCCTGTTCGGCATTTTGTAGCTCAACGCCGGCCAACCAGACTTTAGCCTCCAGCTTGTAATGCGTGAACTGGTGACTGAACTGCCCGGCCAATTCAGCATCAGGCGGCGCCTGCTCAGGTTGCGGTAAACACCAGAGCGCAGGCCAGATCCCAATACCTGGTCTTTTGACCAACAGCACCTGTTGCTGCTGACGGATCAGCAAAAAATGCCCTTCTTTCACCGGCACTGTTTTTTTCGGTTTGGCATTTGGGAATTCGGCGATGCGGTTTTGCGCCAGGGCCTGACAATGTTGCGCTAACGGGCATTGCTCACAGAGCGGCTGCCGCGGTTTGCAGATAGTGGCGCCCAAATCCAGTAACCCCTGCGCAAAAGAGCGGCAATCCGGATGCGCTTGCTGATGCAGCGGCGTTAACAGCTCAGCTTTGGCCCACAGTTGTTTCTCTAGTAGCGGCGTATTCGGTACACCGTTTAACGCAAACAGGCGGCAATACAAGCGCCTGACATTGCCATCAACAATAGGCCCATACTGCTGATAAGCAAAAGACATAATGGCACCGGCGGTATAACGGCCAACACCAGGCACCTTTAACAATGCCTCCAACGTCGCCGGGAAAGCGCCCGTTTCGGCAATATAGCGGGCCGCTTTTAGCAAGTTGCGGGCGCGGGCATAATAACCAAGCCCCTGCCACAGCCGCATCACTTCATCCTCGGGCGCTGCCGCCAGCGCCTGCACTGTCGGAAAAGCCTGCATCCAGCGGTTGAAGTATGGGATCACCGTCGCGACCTGGGTTTGCTGCAACATCAATTCAGATACCAACACTTTGTAAGGCGTGACATCCTGCTGCCAGGGCAATTGATGGCGGCCGTGGCTGCGTTGCCAGGCGATCACTGTGGCGCTGATCTGCTGCAAGTCCTGCTCACTGCTCTCTGTATTCGACGGAATATTGTTTACACGCTTCACTTTGCTGTCCCGGCAACCTGCAATTTCAGCGCGCAGTCTAAACGGCTGCGTCTAAACTGCCAACAGATGCAGCCCAAACGCAGATGCTGGTTGAGCAAAGGGCAGGCAAACGGCATAATGTGCGGCCTTTTTTAAGCGGAGTTCCCGATGAGTCAGCAAGCCAATCCCGACCAGTCAGTTTTAGCGCAACCGGATCTGCCGGATGCAGCAACATCGGCTGATGAGCCGAAATATCTGCGTCGGATCCGCAGTTTTGTTCTGCGCGAAGGCCGCCTGACCAAAGGTCAGCAACGTAGTCTGGAACTGTTCTGGCCAACATTAGGCTTAGAATACCAGCCGGAACTCTATGATTTAGAGCAAGTTTTCGGTCGCAAAGCACCACTGGTGCTGGAAATTGGTTTTGGCATGGGCAAGTCGCTGGTGGCGATGGCCAAAGCCGCGCCGGAACAGGATTTTATCGGCATCGAAGTGCACAAGCCGGGCGTTGGCGCCTGTTTGGGTGAAGCCGAAACCGAAGGCGTGCAGAACCTGCGTTTATTCGAACATGATGCGGTAGAAGTACTGCGTGACTGCATTCCGGACGCATCATTAGACACTATTCAATTATTCTTCCCAGACCCGTGGCATAAAAAGCGTCACCACAAGCGTCGTATCGTACAGCCGGATTTTGTCCAGATGCTCAGACAAAAACTGAAGATCGGCGGTGTCTTCCATATGGCAACCGACTGGGAAAACTACGCCGAGCATATGCTGGAAGTGATGATGGCAGCTGAGGGTTACCGCAATCAGGCTGAAGATCAAAAATATGTACCACGACCAGACCACAGACCGCTGACCAAATTCGAAAACCGCGGTGTCAAACTCGGTCACGGCGTGTGGGACCTGATGTTTGAGCGGCAATCCTGATGCTGTTCCCACAAAGCCAGCTGGTGCTGCGCAACCTTAATGATTTGCAGGGTAAAGTCCTGTTGGTCGAGCCAATGGCTGACGATTTGGCGCAGGAATTAACTGCTTCCGGTATCGAATTCAGTGCTTATTGCACCGATGCAGCAGTCGCCAAGGCCTATAGCCGGGCCCAAGCCTGCTATTTTGCTGCCCGTCTCGAAGCAAAAGAACAATTCGACACTGTGGTGTTGTTCTACCCGAAGAGCAAAGATCAACTGGCTTATTCGCTGGCTGAAATTGGCAGCGTGATCAACGGACAGACTCAAATCTATCTGGTCGGCGATAACAAAGGCGGCATCAAAAGCCTGGTCGCTCACGCCGCTAAGTTTGGTTTGCACGCGCACAAACTCGATAACGCCAAGCATTGTTTGTGGTTTGCATTAACTGGCCTTGTTGAAAAACCATTGCCAAAACAAGATTTTGGTCGTTTCAACCTGACCACTCAACTGGCTTCAACCCAGCTGCAGCTGCAATTCTGTTCTTTGCCGGGTGTTTTTAATCATGGCAAGCTGGACCAGGGTACTGCCTTGTTACTGCAGCAGCTAGGTCAGGTACAGTCCGGCAAAGTGCTGGATTTTGCCTGCGGTGCCGGCATTATCGGCGCCCTGCTGAAACTGCAGTATCCTGCTATTGAGTTGTATGCCACCGATATTTGCGCACTGGCCGTGGCATCCGCAAGCGCAACTTTGGCGTTGAATAAGCTACAGGGTCAGGTGCGTTGTCAGGACGGTTTAAGCAGTGACTTACCAAAGTTTCAGCATATCGTCAGTAACCCACCCTTTCACACTGGCTTAAAAACCGATTTGTCGGTGGCTGAGCTCTTTATCAGCCAATGCAAACAGCATCTGACAGCCGGCGGCACTCTGACCCTGGTCGCCAATGCCCACCTGCCTTATTCGCAGTGGTTGCAAAGTGCTTTTGGTAATGTGAAAGAACTGGCACGCCAACATGGATTTGTGGTCTACAGCAGTAAATTCAGTGGCTGATTTCTCGCTGATGCGCGATCAATCCTGACAAAAAAGGCGCCTGCGGCGCCTTTTTCAATTCTTTGGATACTGCTTCAGTCAGCCAGATAGATTTGCCGGCTGCGATAGCTGCCCAAATGTTCTTCCACATTACCGAATAGAGCCGGCACCAGATATAACTCGCCTGCTTCCACCCAATAAATCGCGTTCTGGCGAAATTTGCGGGCTAATTCAACGGCCTTGGCTTTATCGCACATCACAGCCCAGCTTTGCTCGCGAAACGACAAGTCCGGTGAAGCACCGATTAAACGGCGATACGGTAAATTTTCAGTATTGAGACGGGTTTCGAACTGGCAATCCAGTGTCATGTTTAATTGATGATGTTTGACATCACCATGAGGATTTTGCGCGCTGATGATAGCGAAATTGATGTGGTCGCCTAACGGCTGGTGACACAAAAACACGCTGGTTTTATAGCTTTCCCACAGATCCATCAAGGGCCCCTGTCAGCAATTGCATGTCGGCAGAGACTATAACTCAGGCAAAGATTTTTGTCAGGTCGTTTGCTTAATTAACTGATTATGCATAACATCAGACTACGCTTACCGGGAAGTGAAAGTCTCCGCCAAATCAATCAGATGTCGGATTCATGCCAGGTAGAAATGTTGTAAGGGGCTGTGAACGGATACATGAATTCCTTATTACGAACTACGTCGATAAAAGCCGCGTTAAGCTGGGTCGTGATGCTGATTTGTAGTGTCACTTTACTGGCGTCTTTAACTATTTCAACTGTAAAAGACATCAGTTTTCAAAAGAAAAAGCTGATAGATCAATTGCATGCGTACGCCAATATTATTTCGTTCAACTCTGTCGCTGGTATTTTGTACGACGACCCGGAAATCGAGGAAAATCGGTTAAAATCCTTTGCTGCTGTTGATATTTTATACAACATTCATATCTATAAATTAACAGCTGAAACCGGCGAGCTCAGCTTTTTTTCCAGTTATAACAGAAGTGTCGTAGGCCCTCATCCAACTCAGTTCAGTAAGGTCGAACAGTTACTGCAACCTCAATTTGAAGGCGATATTGTAGAGATCACAAAAGTTGTTGAATTTGAAGGAAAAAAACTAGGTTATATCTACATCCGCGCCAGCATGGAAGAGCTGAGTAACTATGTGCAGAGCAGGATCCTGTTTGATCTGTTTATTGCGGTGATTGCTTTACTCTTCGCTTATTTTATCAGTCGGCTGCTGCAACGGCGTTTCACAGCGCCAATTGAAACATTGCTTACAACTGTGCAAAAAGTCACCAAAGAAAAAAATTATTCAGTGCGGATGCCAGTTACAGATATCGAAGAGCTGCAAATGCTTGGCCGGGCCGTCAACAACATGTTGGAGCGGATTGAGCAGCAAATTAACAAGCTTCAGCAGGCAGAACAAGAAATAAGGCAATTAAACCAAGGGCTTGAAGCAAAAATCAGCGAAAGAACTGTTGCACTGAAAAGTTCCAATCAGGATTTGCTGAACACGCTCGAAACGCTGCATCAATATCAAAACCAGATTGTTGAAACTGAAAAAATGGCGAGTCTGGGTCAAATGGTGGCCGGGGTTGCGCATGAAGTTAATACCCCCATCGGCCTTGGTGTCACGGCATCAACCCTGATGCAGGACAAACTAACCGACATTCAAAAGGCTTTTGACGAGAAAAAGCTTACGTCGAATCAGCTGGCAAAATTCCTCAGTGAAAGTAAAGAAAACCTCGGCATTATCTACCGCAATCTGGAGCGTGCAGCCAGCTTAATCCGCAGCTTCAAGCAGGTTGCTGTTGACCAATCCAACGAAAATCGGCGTCAATTCAATATGCTGCAGCTGATGAATGAAGTACTGCTGTCATTGCGGCCCAATCTGAAGAAAACGCAGCATCAGGTGCTGATTGAATGCGACCCACACTTGGAAATTGACAGCAAACCAGGCCCGATCAACCAAATCCTGATCAACCTGATTATGAACAGCCTGATCCATGCGTTTGAACATACCGATCACGGCACAATCAATATCAACGTTAAAGTAGAGCAAAACCGTTGCCAGATCCGCTACAAAGATAATGGCTCTGGCGTACCGGAAAATATCAAAAAACGGATTTTTGACCCCTTTGTGACCACTAAACGCGGTGAAGGCGGCAGTGGCTTGGGCATGCATCTGGTGTATAACCTGGTCACGCAGGCACTGAACGGCAAAATCAGTCTGGAAAGTTCGTTAGGCGAAGGCGTTGATATCTTGTTTGATTTCCCTGTTATAGTGAAAGCCAGTACTGCATCATCGATAATCTCAATATAAGACATTGTTTTATATAGAAAAATATAAAAATCCCGCTCATTACTTTAGAGAGTTCTAATTGTTAACAAAATCACTTGTTAACAAATGGACCCAAAGCTATAATTGCGAAAAAAATGACAACTGCTTGTCATTTGACCAGTTTCGACTCGCGCGAAAATCCAACATAGTTAACATAAGGTTTATCTCCATGCAGACGCCGGTGATTTTGATCGTTGAAGACGAGGAAGTAACCCGTTTAAATCTGGTGCAGTTGTTTGAAGGCGAAGGCTATGACGTGCTTGAAGCCATCAATGGTGAAGAAATGCACCAGCAGCTGACCGACAATGCCGTCAATCTGATCGTAATGGACATCAATCTGCCAGGGAAAAATGGCTTAATTCTGGCGCGTGAACTTCGCCAGAAAGAGAACATCGGTTTAATCTTCTTAACGGGGCGCGACAGCGAAGTTGACCGTATTTTGGGTTTGGAAATCGGTGCCGATGACTACCTGACCAAACCATTTAACCCACGTGAACTGACGATCCGCGCTCGCAACCTGTTAAGCCGCACTGTGGCTCAGCCAGTGGTTGAAGAGCATAAGAGTGTCGTCAAATTCAATGGTTGGACGCTGGATGAAAACAGCCGCAACCTGACTTCACCAAAAGGTGTGTCACGTCGTCTGCCAAAAGGCGAATATCGCGCACTGCGTCTAATGCTGGATACACCAGGTAAAATTTTCACCCGTGAGCAGTTAATCCGTCATATGACCGGCCGCGACCTGCGTCCAAACGACCGCACAGTTGACGTCACTATCCGCCGGATCCGTAAACACTTCGAATCAGATATCGATAGCCCGGAGCTGATCAGCACTATCCACGGCGAAGGCTACCGCTTCGTTGGTAAGATTGAGAAATAATTCAGACTGAATTATTGAAGAAAACGGCGACTCAGGTCGCCGTTTTGCTATTGTGAACAGCCAAGCTTCGCCATCCTGAAATTAACCTGCTAGCCCTCGTAAGCAGCGAGGTACTCGTGCAGTAATTGTAAGTGTGCGTCGATGGTCAGGTGAAATTCGATTAACTGCCGCTCGACGACGCCCCAGTTCGGCTGCTCAAGCTGTTCTAATTGTTTCGCCTGTTGCTGGACCCATAACAACCCCACTGATGCAGCAGCGCCCTTAAGTTTATGTGCTGCGTCCTGAAATTCCTGCAGGTGCTGTAAAGTGGCCGCTTCCACCATCTTGTTGACATAACCCGGCACTAACTGCTGGAAAAGCTGCATACTGCGTTGCATCGGGCCTTTGCCGAGCGACTGCAAGTAATCCTGCAGGGTATTCGTATCCAGTACCGCATCCTGCGGCTCTTTATCATCCTGCTCCGGGAGTTGCTGCTGTCGCTCTGGACTTGGCGAGAACAGTCTTGCCAGTATCTGGTCCAGCTTATTGGTATTAATCGGCTTGGCTAAAGCGCCGGCAATGTTAATGCCTGCCAGTTGTTGTTCAGCTTTTCGCACATTCGCACTTAACACCACGATAGGAATTTTTGCCAGATGCGGTTCTTGCTGCATAAAGCGAGCGATCTGATCCCCATTCATATCAGGTAACTGCATATCCAGTAACACTAAGTCGATATCGTCTTCGGTTTCCAACAATGCCAGCGCATCTTCGCCCGTCTCGGCATGCACCACACTGTGACCACGTTGTTCCAGCAGGTTGGTGGCAATTTCAGCGTTCAGCGGCACATCCTCAACCAGTAATACGGTTAATTCCGGACAAATCAGCGGTTGGTTCAATTCAGGCGCCAGCTGGAACTCTGTTGGTAAACGAACCGTGAAATGGCTGCCCTGATTCATTTGGCTTTGCACAGTGACGGCGCCGCCCATCGCTTCAACCAGCGCTTTCGACACTGACAAACCAATGCCTGAACCGACAATACTCAAACGCCGACCATCACTGGATTTGTAATACATATCAAAGATGCGCTGCTGCTCGTGTAACGAAATACCGATGCCAGTATCGCCAACGACAAAAATCAGCTCGTTATCACAAAGCTCAGCATACAAACTGACTTCGCCGCGTGCAGTGAACTTGACTGCGTTACTGAGCAAATTCCACAGCACCTGACGCACCCGCGTCGGGTCCAATTTCAGGTGGCCATGCAATGCACCAACTTGCTGCAGCTTAAATGCCAGGCCTTTTTGTTGGCAAATCAGCTCAGCGAAATTCGCAATATCAAGAATAAACTGCGATATATCAGTGCTTTGATACAGGATATCCAAATCCTGCCGGTCGATTTTGTCTAAGTCGATGATGTCGTTGAAAATATTGCCAAGCGTCTCGGCACTACTGAAGATAGTGTTAGCCCAGCTGCGCTGCTCATCAGTTAAACGGGTTTGCAGCAAACGCCGGGTCAGCCCCACGATGCCATTCAGCGGGGTACGCAGTTCATGGCTTAATGTTGCAATAAACTTACCTTTATCCTGAAAAGCGCGTTCCAGCGCTTGCTCTGCCATTTTCCGCGAGGTGATATCACGGCCAAAGCCAAGTAAGCCGATATACCTGCCCTGCCGGTCAAAAAACGGCACTTTGCGCATTTCAAACCACATCAGCTGGCCATCTGGCGTGTTGTATTCCACATCCAGTGTTAGCTCAGCCTGATTTACGGACACCTCGTGATCGGTCAGAATCGCTGCCGGCGCCATATCAGGCGCATAGATCTCCGAAGGATAATGGCCAATTAATTCGCTGGAGCTTTTGCCAATCATGCGTTCGAACATCTTATTGCAGCTGGCAAAACGGCCGGTTTCGTCCCGGTAATAGAACAAGTCTGGCGAACTATCAACGATAGACTTCATCAGCAAACTTTGTTCTTCCACTAATAACTGAGTCTTTTTGCGTTCAGTGATTTCTTTGCGCAGTTCATCAACGGCCTGCCGTTTGGCCTGAAATGCTTTTTTGCGTTCTTCAATCTCAAAGTTCAGCTGACGGATGTTTTCCTGCAGGTTTTCGTTCAGACGTTTTTCCTGTCGTGCTGAATCCTGCAGATAGAACAAAGTCGCATCGAGATGTTTGATCAGGTAAAGGCAGGCGGAAACCAGAGGCGGTGCGGCGACCACGGCAAACAACAGAGCTCCGCTGATAAAACCCCAGTCGACCCGGTTATGCAATGTCAGGCTAAATGCCAGTGCAACCAGCCCAGATGCAACAATAATCAGCAGAGTCGTCAGACTGAATAACTGTAACCAGCCCCACTGTTTCAGCACCAGCGCCAGCTGACTGACCCAGGGGTGGATCCGGTATTGACTCATGCAGTGAGTACCTCTCCCTGCAACAGCAGGACTAAATCGCGACAGACTCAAGCGAAATTGCAGACGTTTGCACCATTTTAATGCACGACGCCAATCTGCCCGAAGTCAGCGGTATTCGCACATTGTTTGGTACCGGTTAGATTATCTTGTCCTGCCAGCTTTGCCAAATGCTGTACAAGCAATGTGTTGTCAGCAGATTAGGTATTCTGCTTTGTCACTGAACCGGAAGTGTGATTTTGCCAAATGCTCTGCTGATCCGGCTGACTTGTCAGTGCGTAAACGATAGGAGTAAAATACCTGACTAATTTTATCAGGTATTAGACCTTGTATCTGTAAGGCCTGCCCCCAGATAGCAGCGCATGACAGATGAAGTTCAACACCGTTACGCTGATTCAGCGAAAAAATGGATGGCACCATTGCAAATTTTTCATAAGACAAATGTGTGAAGCTTGATAGAATGCCGCCCTTTCCCGATACAGCGTGCTGAAGTAGTCGCAACAGACAGACCCGGAGATTTCATGCCGATAGCGATGCCAGATATAGCCAACCAATCATGTGCCACCACTGAGGGTACTTTAGACTGGGTTGGCATGAGCCATATTGAAGTGCCGCTGATGCTGGCATTACACGGCGAAGCCCCCCGTCAGGTCAGTGCCAAAGTCGAAGCTTTCGTCAACTTGGCAGATCCAAAAGCCAAAGGCATTCATATGTCGCGGCTGTACCTCGCGCTGGACGAATTATCCCGCGAGTCCAGTTTGAGCCATGCCACTTTGTGTGAATTGCTCGACACCTTTATTACTACTCATGAAAATCTCAGCGATCAGGCTTTTGTTAAGTTTGATTTTGACCTGCATTTACGCCGCAAAGCGCTCATCACCGAAAAGCAGGGCTGGAAAGCATATCCTGTCACCATCACAGGTCAGGTGGTCGAGAACCAATTGCAGGTCGAGCTGAAAGTCAATGTGCCTTATTCGTCCACTTGCCCATGTTCGGCCGCGCTGGCGCGCCAACTGATCCAGGAAGCTTTTGTCGCCCGCTTTGCCGGTCAACAGCAGATCAGCAGCGAGTTAGTGGTAGATTGGCTCGGCACCACGCAAGGTATAGTTGCAACACCTCACAGCCAGCGTTCAGTCGCAGAAGTGAAAGTGAAGCTGCAACGCAATGTCGCTGAGTTTCCGATTGTTGCACTGATTGATGCGATTGAAGATGCGCTGAAAACGCCGGTGCAGGCCGCAGTGAAACGCGCCGACGAGCAGGAATTTGCCCGCTTAAACGGTCAAAACCTGATGTTCTGTGAAGATGCAGCCCGCCGCTTAAAGCACACTTTAAACGGTTTGACAGAGTTTGAAGACTTCTGGCTACGGGTCAATCATTATGAATCGCTGCATGCACATGACGCAGTGGCTGTAACCGTCAAAGGTTTACAGGGTGGTTATCGCGCCTGAACAGGCCCGTTATCACCGCGCTGAATAGCGCGCATATTTAACGCATATATCCACGACCAAAAACAAACAAAAAGCTGCCCATGGCAGCTTTTTTTTCATCTATCACCAGCCACTAACCGGCTAAAAACGTCTATTTCTGTAATTTTATTACATTTAGACGACCAAACGAGATGCGATGAAGTACCGGCGTTCCGCCAAAAGTCATCTTGCAATTTCCAGCAAAAATCGGTATATCTGATAGCAGGTCTTTACGTTCAGACGTCCAGACCCCACTAGAACAAAAACTCTAAAAGCCATTGACCCTTGAAAGTACGACCGTTATTTTCTTTCACACGTAAAAACCAAAATTAAAAGAATATAAATTCACTATTTTTACATTTTTATTTATGCAGGACAGGTTGGAGGGAGTGTGTCATGGCGTTGTATCACCACAGCCAGGCCAGAGAAAACTGTGGCTTTGGTCTGATCACCCATCTTGAAGGGGTGGCAAGTCACCGGATCGTCAGAACTGCAATCAGCGGTCTGGCCCGGATGCAGCATCGCGGTGGCATTTCAGCAGACGGCAAAACCGGTGACGGTTGCGGTCTGCTGATGCAGAAACCTGATAGTTTTTTCCGCGCCATTGCCGCGGAGAATAACTGGGTGCTGGGCAAGAAATATGGCGTCGGGATGATTTTTTTAAGTCAGGACCCGGTGAAAGCCGAAGTTGCCAAATCAATTATTGAAACTGAAATTACCCGCGAGACCTTAACACTGGTCGGCTGGCGCGAAGTGCCCACCGATGCCGCAGTGCTCGGTCCTATCGCGGCCAGTTCCATGCCGAAAATTATGCAGGTGTTTGTCAGTGCCCAGCCAGGCTGGGGTGATCACGACCTGGAACGCCGCTTATACATGCTGCGCCGTCGCGCCGAAAAGCAAGTTGCCGAGCAATTGCCGGACGACAGCGATTTTTACATCCCGAGTTTTTCCAGCCTGGTCACCGTATTTAAAGGCCTGATGATGCCGGCTGATTTGCCGGGCTTTTATCTGGATCTGGCAGACATCCGCATGGAAACCGCGATTTGCGTATTCCATCAGCGTTTTTCCACCAATACCATGCCACGTTGGGCATTAGCTCAGCCATTCCGTTTCCTCGCGCACAACGGTGAAATCAATACCATCACCGGCAACCGCCAGTGGGCACGGGCGCGGCAATACAAGTTTGCCTCGCCGCTTATTCCGGATATGTCGCAGGCTGCGCCTTATGTTGGCACTAAAGGCTCAGATTCGAGCTCACTCGACAACATGCTGGAGTTGTTTTTAGCCGGTGGCATGGACTTGTTCCGCGCCATGCGCTTGCTGGTACCGCCAGCATGGCAAGGCAATAAGGTGATGGATGACGACTTAAAAGCCTTCTATGAATTCAACTCGATGCATATGGAGCCTTGGGATGGCCCGGCCGGTATAGTACTGACCAATGGTCAGCATGTTGCCTGTAATCTGGACCGCAACGGCTTACGCCCTGCCCGTTTTGTTATCACCAAAGACAAGTTAATAACGCTGGCTTCTGAAGTCGGGATCTGGGATTACACTGCAGATGAAGTGCTGGAAAAAGGCCGCGTGGGCCCGGGCGAGATGCTGGCGATCGATACTCAAACCGGAACCATCTGGCGCTCCGACGAAATCGACGCCGACTTAAAAGCCCGTCACCCGTACCGGCATTGGCTGAACCAGAACGTGCAGCGTCTGGTGCCATACGAGAAATTTGAAACTGACCTCATCGGCAAGCGCGTGTTTTCTGATGACGAGATGCTGGTGCTGCATAAGCTGTTTAACTACAGCTATGAGGAAATTGACCAGGTCATCACAGTGCTGGCCAAAGATGGTCAGGAAGCTGTTGGTTCTATGGGCGACGATACGCCGATGGCGGTGCTGTCACGTAAACCACGCACTTTCTACGACTATTTCCGCCAGCAGTTTGCTCAGGTGACCAACCCGCCAATCGACCCATTGCGTGAAGCGCATGTGATGTCGCTGGCGACCAGTATCGGCCGCGAACACAACGTGTTCAGCGAAACTGCTGGTTATGCCCGTCGTATTCAGTTTGAATCGCCGGTGATGATGTATTCCGATTTGAAGCAGCTGAAAACTGCTGATCAGAATTTCTACAAACACCACATCATCTCGCTGAACTATGCACCGGAAGAAGGCCTGGAAAATGCGCTGCGCCGCATTGCGGCAGAAGCGGTGCAGGTGGTGCGTGAAGAAAATGTGGTCCTGGTGATTCTGACCGACCGTAAAATCCAGCAAGGTTTTGTGCCGGTGCCAGCCGCTATGGGCGTTGGCGCGGTGCATCATGCCCTCGTTGACAACCAGCTGCGCTGTGATTCAAACATCATTATCGAAACCGCCGGCGCCCGCGACCCGCACCACTTTGCGGTGTTGGTTGGTTTAGGTGCCACCGGTATTTATCCGTTCCTGGCCTATGAGACCATTGAACAGCTGGTGGAAAAAGGCAATATCAACCTGACCGCACGGCAGGCCGTGTTGAATTACCGCAAAGGTATCAACAAAGGTCTGTACAAGATCATGTCGAAAATGGGTATCTCCACAGTGGCCAGTTACCGCTGTTCGAACCTGTTTGAAGCGGTTGGGATCAATAAAAACGTCATGCAGCTGTGCTTCCCGGACGTGCCTTCGCGCTTGGGCGGTGCTGATTTCACTGATTTCGAAGCCGACGTACTGGTTCGCGCCAATACGGCATGGCTGAAGCGTAAACCGCTGACGCACGGTGGCTTGCTGAAATATGTGCATGATGGCGAATACCACGCCTATAACCCGGATGTGGTGCAGACCCTACAAAAAGCGGTACGAAGTGGCGATTACGAGGACTACAAAGTCTATCGCGATGTAGTCAACACTCGTCCGGTCGCGCATATCCGCGATTTGTTTGCATTAAACAAAACCAATGCCACTCCGGTCGCTTTGGATAAAGTCGCGCCAGCCGAACAGCTGTATCCGCGTTTTGACAGTGCTGCGATGTCAATTGGTGCCTTAAGCCCGGAAGCGCATGAAGCTTTAGCGATTGCGATGAACCGGCTGGGCGGACGTTCCAACTCTGGTGAAGGTGGTGAAGACCCACGCCGGTTTGGCACGGAAAAGAACAGTAAAATCAAACAAGTGGCTTCTGGCCGCTTCGGTGTGACACCGCATTATCTGGTCAATGCTGAAGTGATCCAAATTAAAGTGGCACAAGGTGCAAAACCGGGTGAAGGCGGTCAGTTACCGGGCGAGAAAGTCACGGCTGAAATTGCCCGCCTGCGCTATTCGGTGCCCGGTGTCACGCTGATTTCGCCGCCGCCGCATCACGATATTTATTCAATTGAAGACTTATCACAGCTGATTTTCGACTTAAAACAAGTCAATCCACAGGCGCTGATCTCGGTCAAGCTGGTGTCAGAGCCAGGCGTCGGCACTATCGCCACTGGTGTTGCCAAAGCTTATGCTGACCTCATTACTGTGTCCGGTTATGACGGCGGCACCGGCGCAAGCCCGCTGACGTCGGTCAAATATGCCGGTAGCCCGTGGGAGCTTGGCCTCGCCGAAGTGCATCAGGCGCTGGTTGAAAACGGCCTGCGTGACCGCGTGCGGCTCCAGGTCGATGGTGGTCTGAAAACTGGCCTCGATGTAGTGAAAGCTGCGATTTTAGGCGCCGAAAGCTTTGGTTTTGGTACAGGCCCTATGGTGGCGCTTGGCTGTAAATTCCTGCGGATTTGCCACCTGAATAACTGTGCGACCGGCGTCGCAACCCAAGATGCTACGCTGCGCCGTGACCATTTCAACGGGTTACCGGAAATGGTGATGAACTACTTTAAGTTTATCTCGCAGGAAGTGCGTGAACTGATGGCGGAACTGGGCGTCACTCAATTGACCGACCTCATCGGCCGCACTGATTTACTCAGTGTGAAACCGGGTGAAACCACCCGTCAGGCGAAACTGGATTTAACACCCATCCTGCTGGCCAGTGGTGTCACTTCGGATAAACCGCTGCATTGTGTGCAAAACAACGACCCGTTCGACAATGGACCACTGAACCAGTTGTTAGTGGAACGCTGTGCTGACATGGTCAAATACAAAACCGGTGGCCGGCTCAATCTGGCGATCCGCAACACCGACCGTTCGGTTGGTGCCAAGTTATCCGGTTTGATTGCCCGCACCCATGGTAATCAGGGGATGGCGACGGAGCCTGTTGAAGTGCAGTTTACCGGCACCGCAGGCCAGAGCTTTGGCGTCTGGAACGCCGGTGGTCTGCACCTGTCACTGCAAGGTGATGCCAACGACTATGTCGGTAAAGGCATGACCGGCGGACAGCTCGCGGTGTACCCACCAAAAGGCTGCAGCTTCGCCAAAGACAACGCCACTATCGTCGGCAACACTTGTTTGTACGGTGCCACTGGCGGACGTTTGTATGCGGCGGGCCGCGCCGGTGAGCGTTTTGCTGTGCGTAACTCGGGCGCCATTGCGGTGATTGAAGGCACTGGTGACAACTGCTGCGAATATATGACTGGCGGTGTAGTGGTAGTACTGGGTCAGACCGGCGTCAACTTTGGCGCAGGCATGACCGGTGGTTTCGCTTATCTGTATGACGAGCAAAATGACCTCGACCTGCGTGTGAATGGCGAACTGGTGGAAACACTCGACATCAGTACACCAATTTTGCAGGAACATTTGCGTAGCCTGATCCATCAACATTTTGAAGCCACGGGCTCCGAACGCGCGCATCAGATCTTGTCGTCGTTCCAGAGCTGTTTAAGTAAATTTAAGCTGGTGAAACCAAAAACCAGCGACGTTAATACCCTGCTGGGCCACCGTGCCCGCTCGTCCGCCGAGCTGCGGGTTCAGGCGATGTAAGGAGGAACCTATGGCTCAGAACGTTTATCAGTTTATCGATGTAAAGCGGGTCGACCCACCGAAAAAATCGCTGGATGCCCGTACTATTGAGTTTGTTGAGATTTATCAGCCAATGACCGACACCCAAGCGGCTGGTCAGGCGGATCGTTGTCTGGATTGCGGCAATCCATATTGTGAATGGAAATGCCCGGTGCATAACTATATTCCACAGTGGCTGAAGCTGGCCAACGACGGTCGTATTGTTGAAGCGGCTGAGCTGGCACACAAAACCAACTCGCTGCCAGAAGTCTGTGGCCGGGTCTGTCCGCAAGACCGGCTTTGTGAAGGTGCCTGCACGCTCAACGAAGGGTTTGGCGCTGTCACTATCGGCTCTATTGAAAAGTACAT
>Ga0075154_10000408_pt1 | contig 36528 bp, 41 predicted proteins | sample JI71714BDNA_FD_70965 | JGI IMG/M metagenome (GOLD analysis project Ga0075154, IMG submission 70965) | Wastewater effluent complex algal communities from Wisconsin, to seasonally profile nutrient transformation and Carbon sequestration -... | ecosystem: Engineered > WWTP > Effluent > Algae... | reverse complement strand
TACTTGGACATTATGCTGATTGAGGCCGGTGATAAGATGCTCTATGATGTCTGAGTTTTGTGGTCTTGTGTCACATCAGATGAGGATTGATTTGTTAGCATATTGAGATCAAATGGCATGACCCAGAATATATGCAAATGTTTCATTGATTTCGGATTCTCGGAGTCCACGGATATCGTATGCTTTGAAGGCTTTGGAGTAGTTGGTAGGAATCATGAGGCTAAAAGTTTATAAGGTTATAAAATTTATACAGTGAACATAATCAAACTGACTACAAAAACAATCACATTTAATAACTGAATGGATATTTGACCATACATGATTATAGTGTGTGATGTTATATTTATTTTTTTGTAGGTTTTGTTATGGCAGATCACGTTTTATTGATTATAGGAATTATCATTCTTATTGTTATAGTGCAGCTCGTAGCTTTGGGTATTAAGCGTTATCATAAGAATCGTTTTCAGTCATCCTTTGCTGCAATAGCTGATGCTCGTGATAGTGATCAATATATTGAGTATTATAAAAAAGCTCAGATGATTGATATTTATCGTACTATAATATCATGAATTTTGATTATTATTGTGATGCGATTTACTGATAGTAATGTGGTGCAGGTGATGGCCATTGCAGCTTGAGCGATTATCTTGGCATTTCAATCGGTTATCATAGCTTTTGTGATGTATTTGATGTTACTATCTCATTATAAGGTATGAGATACTGTGAAGATTGGGTCTTTGGGGGAAGGGGAGATTATTAGTATCAAGCCTTTACATCTATGACTTGCTGGGAGAAATAAGGCTTGAGAACACACATGAGAATTTATCATGATACCCAACAATAAGGTATGGGAAAATCCGATTGCCAAGGTAGATTATCATCTTAATGCGTATCAGAAGATTGTATGTACTACTTATTATCGTGCCAATGATCGTTATTCTTTTGATCAGTACATAGAAGCATTACACAGCTTTCTTGATAAGTTGTTGCCTATTAGGTCTGCTAAAAATGTATGACATTATAAATCATACATCTGACACAAGTATAAACTCAACTATGATATGAAAGAAAGTGGTGTGATTGAAGTATGAGTATGGTTTATTGCAAGACAGCGTGATAGTGATCGTTTGAAGCATCAAATTTATAGTTTTATCCAGTCCAATTGGTCTGGTAAAGACTAATGTATTGTATTCTTTATTTTGTGTATGTCTTATTGATGAAATGACTACTCAAATGTTATTATGGATATCGTAATCGAGGTGATGAGCTGCTATTTTTTGGTGTAGTGAAGTATCTGTTTAATCATTATGAGGATCTGACTGTACTGGATATAGAGGTAGGCGATGTGAGTTGGATGAATCAGTGGTGTAAGATGAATCCATGATTTCGGGAGCCACACAAGGATAGAGTCAGATTTGTGTCATCTCGTAGATTCTCCATGTGGGTAGCAGACTATGATATAATCTATCTGTGATGAGGAGAGGTGCTGGCTGCCCAGACGAGGAGCTTCTGGCATGGGGGGGTCAATTATTTGGCATTGTTTTGGCGTTGGATATGGAGTGGGAGAGTAGTGCGACTATGAGGGATAGAAACTCCAGTGGCTCGATGGTCAAAATTGTTATATCGCATGATGTTGCCGTATGCTTGTGAAATTGTGTGTAGAGAGCAGGGAAGTTATGAGATTGCGAGGAGATATACAGATAAGGTAGTGTTGTATCATGATTGGGCGATAGATGTTTTGGAAGAGGCAACAAGCACCCATACGGGTATAAAAGGTAGTAAAAGGCAACAAAAATATAGACAACAAAAACTATTGTTACTTCATGGTAAAAAAAGACCTCAAACTAATGAAGTTGATGGATGGATAAAATGGACTTGAGATCAATTAACTGATCAATGATTAGAAGTTAAGACCCCATTTGTTGATAAAACACGAGAAATATGACGAAGTGGACGAGAAGAAATATTGGATAGTTATGAAAATTGGATAGATGAAAATACGATTTTAGTATGACATAGTGCTGGAGCAGCAGCTATAGTAAGGTGGCTGTGAGAAAATCATAGGACTATCAAAAAACTTATTCTTGTTGCTCCATGATATATTCCTCGCCCATATGAAAAATGAAGAACTTCTACTCAAACAGGAGAAATTTTGACTGAAGATGCAGATGCTGGGATGAGGAATTTATATAGCTTTACTATTGATCCAACAATTAAAGATTTCGTTTGTGAATGAATTATTGTATTTACTTCGAATGATGAAGATAGATTGTTGCAGTCTGCTGAGAAGTATATTCTTGCTCTTAATGCGAACCATGTCGCTGTTGACGATAGGTGACATTTCAATGGATCTTATGGGCGTCAAAATGAGACATTTGTTGAACTGGTAGAGGAAATTGTTGGTGAGAATAATAGTCATAAGACGGCCCATGTTGCCGTTCCTACAAAATCATACATCCTCATAAACTTTATCCCCAAACATACAAGTCCAGAAATCGTTGCTCAGTTTCATGAGTGGATACAGGATTATCCAGATCATCAAATTATGAATTTCCCGGCAGAGGAGTGAGACGCATTGTCTGAGGAGATTGTGACACAATATTGAGATCGTATTCAAACATGGAAGCGATGGGAACATGATATTGGTCAGAGTTTGGTCTTATTTCAGCAAACAGATGCTGGTTTTGGCCAAAGGTTGCATTTTATTCTATCTTGTATATATTATGGCTCGTTGTGCTATCGTCTTCACTATAGTGAGAAGATACACAAAATCCTTCGTGATCGAGAAGATCGTAGACTGGGTGATAAACTAGTTGATCTTGATACGAAGCTTTAGTATTAATTATTCAGATGAGTTATTATTGATCTTCGTTGTGAATGAGCATGCCTTCGCGTCGTGCAACAATGCTTAAAATTGGATTATGGTGTATGTTGGTAACAGCTATGCTTGTTGGTAGTGTGGCAATGGCATCCTGGGATGCATGAATTGTACACAATATTGTACAGTCTGCGTACCAATGAAATTCTTTGTCATGAGTAACTAGTATCTCATGATCAATGCTATCTGAAGTATGACAAGAGTCAGTATCTAATGAACAAACTATTATGTATCTCAATGATCGACAGTATGTGGATATACAGCAGGTTAGAGATACTTGGTTGCAATGGACGAATTATTTGAGAACACAACAATTAGGAGGTCGTGACGCATATACTACTGATCGACGTCTCAATATGACAGCTCAGGCGTGGTCAGATTATAGTGCATCGATTGGTTCTATTTCTCACAGACGTAGAGCATCTGATGGATATTATAATTATAATTGACTAGTTCAGTGGTTTAGATGAAAATGAGAGGAGCTGACTGGTTCTCCGATTGTATTTCAGAATGTAAGTCGTGCTACTTTTTCTGAGTCAATTGGTCGAGGTATGCGATCATGTCGTGAAGCCGACTGTACCGATGAGGTGATCGAGGCTACTCGTAGTACGTGGAATTTCTTTTATGGTGAGCGTAGCTATAATGGAGTCCATTATAGAGCCCTGATTCATAGAAACTTTGGGATTCAGTGACTTGGTATTGCATTCAGTGGAAGAAGATATTTCTTGACGATTCACTATGGGACAAGCATCATCGACTAAGGTCTCAACAGAAAAATCAGATACATCCAGAAAAATCAGATAAAATAAGGGTACGATGTAGTCCCGGTTATAACCGGGATTTTGTTTTTTTATGTTCGTAGGGATGACAACATGGGTTGTCCGTTTGTGTTTATATTTTGTTGTAGGGACGTATTTGTATACGTCCGAATTGTAGTTTACCCTAAAAAAAGAAAATCCCTCACAAGGAGAGACCTTCTGAAGGAGTTAGAGTAATTTTGATATGCCGTATAAAACTCCTCCAATAATGATTATTGCTAATAAAACTCCTCCAACTATCGGCATTATTTCATCTCGAGTTTCATTGTCCACTGGCATATTTAAGAATGACATATTTTTGAATATCTGCCATCCACTGTTATCGTCTTTGTTGTCCCAGAACATAAAATTTTTGTTTTAAAGTTTGACTTATTTTGTTTTATAGTATCTTAATGATTAGAGAGAGAGTCAAGTCTTTTTTGACCTTGCTATGCTTTACCCAAATCCCCCTTTAATTCCCCCTTTATCAAGGGGGATGGACGCGACTCATTTTGTTTTGCTTTTGCTACCCAAATCATTATAAATTTGCGTATGAATTCCTGATTGCGCTGACGAGCATGAGGGTCACAGAGCAAGCTTCAACTCTGGATGAATGGCAATCTAGTCAGACTATCTATTTATTTATATTACGTTATTTATACATGCCACCAACTTCCGGTAAAAAAGTATCAAAACAATTTATGGTTACGTCTGTTGCAGGTGCAGCCAGCCCAAAGCCACCATTATGACCAATGTTGTGACAAAATGGTATTAATATTTCAGCATTTGTGCAAGATTTCAATGGTAAGACTGCCGAGATGGCTTCAAAATACGGTGCTGTAAGAGTGCCAGCAATTATTTATTTGTATATTGATAAAACATTTGATGTTGAGGTACTTCCTCCATTGACTTCAAGTCTCATTCTTTGGAAAGCAAAAACTCCAAAATGAAGTGGTACTCCTAACAAAGATAAAAAGGCAACTATTTCAATGGATGATGTGAGAGATATTGCTGCGATCAAAGCTCCTGTAATGAATACTGAGGATGTTGATGCAATTTGTAGGTCAATTGTAGGGACTGCAAAGAATATGTGAATAGAAGTGAAATAGGTTTAGTGGTGTATAGGAGTTTATATTTAGTTGATTTAGAATGTGTCATGGAAGCTAGAAATAAGTATTGATATCCAACTTGACTGGATTGATCATGTAATTCAATTGCTAGTAGTCTTGATAAACAAAGACAATCAATTTGAAGAATAAATTGGTCGCCTAAGCAATTGATCCAATTGTTGTTAACCAAGCCTTCTGATAGTGAATATCCTGTTCCTGTTCACCCAATCCCTAAAGACGGGGATGGCGATGTCCTTGGAATATAAATAAGTCAGACATAATCTGAGTATATGTGGAAGGCTATGAGCCGTTTGTACCACCTTTATCATTTTTATTACAATTAGTATGAAACACGGTAAAAAGTATGTAGCTGCAAAAGCTATGGTAGAAAAGGGAAAAATTTATGATGTAGCTGAGGCTGTATCTCTTGCTAAGAAAGCAAGTTATTCAAAATTCTGATGATCTTTGGATATTAATATCAAAACTGTAGCTGATCCAAAATATAATGATCAAGCAATCAGAGGTACAGTAGTGTTGCCACATGGTACTGGTAAGACAGTATCTGTAGCTGCATTTGTGTCTGATGATAAGCTCGAAGATGCTAAAGCTGCAGGAGCTACTATAGTAGGCAATGTTGATCTTATTAGAAGTATTGAAGCAGGAACAATCAATTTTGATGTATTGGTGACTACTCCTGATATGATCAAGGATTTGGCAAAAGTTGCTAAAATTCTCTGACCAAAGGGTATGATGCCAACACCAAAGACTGGTACTATTACTACTGATCTTAAATCAACGATTGAAGAGATTCAAAAGGGTCGTATTGAATTTAAACTTGATAAGACTGGTAACATTCACGCTGGTGTCGGTAAATTGTCATTTGATGATGCAAAGCTTGTAGATAATATCAATGCTGTATTGAATGCTGTTGAAGCTCTTAAGCCAGTAGTTATCAAAAATAAATTATTCAAAAGAGTCACTATAGCTCCTACTATGGGTCCTGGTATTCAGATTGGATAAAAATCATATCAGAAGATGATCCGAAGATAAGTTCGGAAGACGGTCTGAAGATTAAAAACTCATATTGTCGAATGATGATGTGGGTTTTTCTTTCTTGAGAATGAGAGAGTTTTGACTATAGTGATTGCATGAGTGATGTTTTTAGTCTTTAGTTTTTTGTTTGTTATGTATAATTTCTATCAATCATCATTACGACAATATATTAATCGTGAGATTTATCGTAAGCCTACTGGTATGATAACAATAGGTGATCAAGATTATCAGTATGTTGTAAAACAAAAGTCAATTCTTGGAGTCAATGTCAATCGATATCAAATCTTGGGCATCGAATTACCAATAGACTGGTTGGGTAGTCCTGAGCAATTTCGTGAACATGTGATGGGGGTGTGTCGTGAACAACGACATAGTCAGGGAGATTGTTTTGTGCAATTATGACTAACTAATCAATTGGGGATATGTAGCGTCAATGACACTAAGTCAGATTCTTATCGTACTCATTGGGATACGGTGAGACGTCAGCAAGAAAGTGGCATTTTGCGCCTATGATGATATAGTGGGTTAGTTGAGAATATGCCTGCTGCTACTGTTGTGATTGACATTAGTCAGTCATTGGATGAATTGTTGGATGATATGTCAGGACGTACTCGTACTCAAATTCGTAAAGCGCAACACAACTGATTGGTGGTAGAGGTTGCAACTCTCAATGATCGAGATGAATATTATACAATGCGAGAAGAGACCAGTGACATCAAATGATTTGCAATCCAGTCTCGTTATTGTTATGATGCGTTGCGTGATTATCTTTTGTATACTCAGCAGTGACACTTGTATGTTGTCCGTGATGATCAATGATGTATGCTTGCTGGTGCGATATGTGTGTCAGTTGATGGAGTATATGTGTATTTATATGGGGCTACCCGTAGATGATGTGGTAATCTATGACACGCTCATTTATTGCACTGGGAAGTGATACAATGGGCCAAACAACAATGATACCTCAGTTATGATTTACTTGGTGTATCTCCTGGTTCGTTGCAATCTCATCATCTTGATGGTGTTACTCAATTTAAAATGTCATTTGGTGGTAAAAAGATTGAATATATGGGTAACTATGACTTTCCATTGAGTAATTGGAAATATGAGATGTTTAGATGGTATAGAAAAACCAAAGCATAAAGCATATATACTATCATACTTATAAATTTGACTTTTTAGTAAAATTATATATAATAAATTTTGATGTAATATATTGTATTTTAGCTTTTATAATTGTAGATACTATGAGTAGGTTTCCATCAAGCGGTTCAAAAAATATAGACTATCGTGTGTCGCACGAAAAAGCTGTTACCGAACTTAATAAGGAGTTAAATGCCCCTTCACTAAAAGATTTTATAAGTTGGCTCAAAAAAATAACACATCATGTAATAGGAAACAATGATAGTATGACTTACAAAAATCCTCATACGATTAAATAATTATTGCAAATAGATTGGTATGTGAAATGTTTCTTTAAACTGATCCTGAATCTTAACTTCTGCATCGGTATGACAGAGTTGTTTGAGTGTTTTAGTGTCATCTGACCAAGAATTACCATCCCATCGTTGTAGTGCATCAAAGTTTCTGACTTTATAGAGTCCTGACTCTTGATAGCATGTACCAAGATACATGTATGATAGTCAATGATCTTTGGCTCGAACAATTGTATCTGCCATCAGATATGTCCCAACTGGAAACTGCTGCATAAACTGCACATCAAAATAGGAAAACCAATAATGAGCGAATGTCTTACCTACTACAAGATATACATATCATAGTATTTGATCGTTGATCTGATATTCGAGGATATAATTGGCATACTCACGAGACATGATGTAGTGAAATCTCTCAATAGGCATATGTTCTGTCCCATATCTATTATGTGCATAGGTGAGGCAAAATTGTTCAAAATCTGGATGAGTAGTATCAAAATCTGACTTCTTGTGTAATGTTCTAGTAATATGATATTCACTTGCTTTACGAGCAACTCTTCTGTTTTCTGAGTTAAAAGAAAATCTACTTAGATCAACTCTAAGTGACCTACACCGGTAAAATATGTCCTCGGATAAAGTCAGATTATTGGAATACGGTAGAAATCATTGACTATATGCTTGATCAAGTTCATCGTGTGAGTGGATGATGGCATATTGTGTATATCAGAAAGTATAAGTCTGATAGTTTGACATATATTCACTAAAGAATGTTTTCATGTTGTGGTGATAGGAAAGTTAGCTTTTTTTGCAACCAAAAAAATCAAAGCATAGTGTTTGATTCTTAATTCAAGAAGAGCCGGATTTGAACCGACAATTGAGGTGCCGAAGACCTCCGTGTTCCCAGTTACACTATCCCCTTACTAATTAGTATATAATGATTATGGCATGCGGATCAAGCTAGAGTCGTACATCACGATAGTGATGATGTTGCCCACAGTAGATACATTCAAACTGGTCGTCTCACTTACGTACAAATTCAGCAATGATATTCTCATGGTGACTATGATGTGAGATGCAGTTATGATTTTGACATGACAGTCAGTTGAGATTATATAATTTTGGTGGCATGGATAATCTGAGTTTCTGACTGATATGCTGGTTTGCGATACGATTGACGGTACATCACGGTGCGAGTGCGGCGAGTTTGCGGATTTGCTTATCAGTAATATCCGTATTTGGACGAAAAATAAGTCATTTGTAGTTACCATCAGAGCTCGTAGAGATCCACTCTCCTCATGGAGTATATAGTCACAGGATAGATACAATCTTAGTCATGTGTTCTTTGATCTGTTGGATTGACCATCCGCGACCAATATGATCAATAACAAAGCCATCAGTGATTGGATGTACTCACTCACTATAGTGCTTGGGCTTGGTGTGATTGGGCTGGATGTCTTGGATTCGATCTTCGTCGATTCATCAACCCCCTTTTTCAAAACCCACCACCCTGCGGGTCCCCCTACCGTCGAGCGGCACCGAGGTCCCTTCTCAGGGAGGACAAGAAGATGGTGTAAAATCATCACAAACAAACGGTACTCATGCAGTGGCTGCGAGCAATACAATCCTGACGAACATCCCATTGCGAGATTGTCTCTCTCGTGCATTGAGTGGTGTATCATCGACCCAAGTAGGGAGCTCTGGTGTAACCTTGTGTCTGGGGAGAGGATGATAAAATCTGACCTTATCTTGGTCTATCTTGTCCATATGGTCAGCGCGTCGTGTGATGGCTTGTCTGAGACTAGTCTCATACTTGAGTACATCGTCACCCATACGTTCGATTTGTACTCTGGTAAAATACCAGATAGGAGCGAGACTCGACTGAGTCAGATATTCATCAATACCAGAGAAGATGCGTACGTCGTATCCATATGCTTTCATCTGCTCAAGATATGATGCTGGTAGGGTGAGCATCTCTGGTGCGATGAGATCAACACGGACATGATTATAGATACGAAGTCACTCGACTTTGGAGTGGATCGTTCTACCATAGAGTAGATCTCCGATGAGAGCGATATGGATCGAGCTTGTGTCCCAGTTATTTTGTTCCAAGAAGCTAAATTGATCCAAGAACTCTTGGGTAGGATGCTCATGTTTACCATCACCAGCATTGATAAATAATGGCGTATATGGTAGGCCATGACGAGTAGCATATGCTTTGGCGTTACGATCAAGCCAAGTACAGACACCCTCGAGTTTGCTCCTCACGACGAAGATCTGATTATCATAACCAGTCAGCATATTAAATGTATCAGCATAACTCTCATGCTTATTGAACGAGCTCGAACTTGTATCAAAGATCTTACCCTCGACACCATGAAACTCGATCGCATTACGAAATGACTCCTTGGTCCTCGTACTGTCTTCCAGAAACACTTCATAGATACCTGTCTGCTTATTGGGGATTTTGAAGAGATCAAGAGTCTGACTGTTATTCTTTTCGTATGCTTGCTTGAGGAGTTTGGTCTTGTGATACAGGTGTCTTTGCTCATCGATGGAGTAGGCAGCCATGATGTCGAGAGTGCGAGGGGTGAGCATGTTGGTAAAAGTTTTATAAGGTGATAAGATTTAAAGGCATAGTAGGGGAATTGGAGAGAAATTCAAGTGGGAGGTTGATTGTGATATTGAATTTGACAAAGTTGTAATAATTACTTATACTTAGAGAGATAATTTCAGATTTTTTTACATACTTTTGGAGTATAAAATTTGAAATAACTTACTTGTTAAAGTGTGGACTCATGAACATGGTAATTAATATGGGTGTTTATTTAGTATTAATAATATCAATATGGATTGAAAAACTTTTAAAGAGCTAGATATGGTAACCCAAAAATATTATCTTTTAGAGGTATTTAAAGGTGTAAAAGATACATATCCAATCTATAAAAAGATTTATACATTATTACTTAATACACAAGACTTAAGTAGTGATTTATTATATAAAATTTATAATGGTATTAAAAGAGTATGAGAGCAAAATGAAGAAAAAAAACAAAACAAAATAAAACAAAAATTACATACAATGCATATTATTGAACAAAAAGAAATAAGTAATGATTTATTGGAAATAGAAAATTATTTTATATAGAATTTAATAGCTAAATGGAAGAAAATAAAGAAATAAATAAGATATCGTCAGTACTGAATGCTTCTTGAGATCAAAAGAAGCTCTTACAGTCAACTGAAGAAAATGCAATTCAAATATTTAATAAAATACGAAACCAAGTTGTAGCTAATGTTAATCCTAAGAATTGGTGAGTAAAAGACTATACTAGTAATAAAGAATTTAATGCCGCATACATCAAAGCGAGAAGAGATGGAGAAAAAGAATTCATTCGAAATGCTAAGAGATTTTCTACTAATTACAATTGAACACCAAAACAACAACTAAATGAAACTGGTATTACGGATGATAGAATAGGGATCAAATGAATCCTAGAAACTAGAGCATATAATACTATAAAACCTAGCGATTACGAACGAAAAGATGATTTAATAGATAATTTTGTAAAAAATATAAATAGATTTTCTAAAAAAAATTTGATTGATTTTGTTGAAAAAGAGCTATTAAGAGAATCGAAATATAGGCCAGAGTGTAAAAAAATACATTGATTTTTATTACAAGCAAAAAAAGATAAAAATATTAATGAAATTGATAGAATTTTGCTAGAGTGTAAGCGACTTTATTTTAATGTTTTCGGAGAAGATGATCCATATTCGGAAGATGGGCGAAGAATTTATTTAGGTATGCCTCAAAAATATAATACTTTTAAAATTAGTGATTATAGGCCGGCAAATTCTAGAGAAAATAAATATTATTATTGCTTGCCAAAGTCTTTTAAAGAAGAGCTTTTAAGACTATACTTTAATAATAAGATAAAAGAATGACCGAATAGTGAAGATCCTTTTTCTGATTATTTTTGAAAAAAACATTCACAAGCAAGAGTTTTGAGTCATTTTAAAGTTACTAAATGAAGAGATGAAAAAGGTGAGTATATTAGTTATTACGATATTTATGATCTTAATATATATGAGAAAAACATTTGAAGAAAGATAAATATTGATACATTTGTGGGGAGACCATTTGAAATCTATGATAGAATATATTTAAAAGATTATAAAAAATAGAGCTAGAGACCATCGTAAATTATGTGTAAACAGGCTTTAAGTTTTATGCGTATCCAAAGTAATTTGACTTTGTTTTCTAATATTGTTGGCTCTGGCATAGAAGATTTTAAAAAACTATATAAAGTTACCATAATAGCTTTATAGCTGCTATATCCCTCTCAACCAATCCTCCCATTTCATCGCTTTGGATCATTCTGGTTTGATGAGGAGGGTGGTGATGGCTGGGTTCAACCTCACCCCCGACCCCTCTCCTTCAGAGAGGGGAGAGAATAATGGTTGATCTTTATGCGCTTCCCAGAATGTTTCATCTAGCTCGAGCGTATCGATGATGATTTGTTTGCCTGCATGTTTGCCTCGAGATTTATCAAGGATGAAATATGTCTTGGGCCAGAGATAGCATCCACGATAGATATTATTGACTTCATGTAGGGATTGAATCCATGGGTTGATGAGTCCATGGTTTTTTTCGAGTTTGGAGCAGTGAGAGACCAAATCCCCCGAGCTGCGCTCACCCTCTTTATCAAGGGGGAACTGATCTGGTTGTGGTATTTCAGGACATTTGCCAGTTGCATAATCTACCATGGTATCAATCAACAGTTGCGGTCCAAACTCCTGGAACTTAGTGATAATATCACGAGCCGTCGTGTGAATCGTAAGTGGGAATCACTGCTTGCGTAACATAGGTCCAGTGTCCAGTCCTGCATCCATACACATGATGGTGATACCTGTTTCAGCTTCATCATTGAGCAAGACTGACTGGATGGGTGATGCACCGCGATATGCTGGTAGGAGCGACCCGTGGACGTTGATCGGTGCGATGGTAGGGATATCCAAGATGTGCTGAGGGATAATATTCCCGTAAGCAATCACGACGAGGAAGTCAGGCTTCTTGAATTCTAACCATGACTGTACTTGTGCTCATTCTCATGGGTATTTTTTGCTCTGGAGACGGAGAGTATTTGGTGTGATGATGCCTTCTTCTGTGAGATTGAGTTCTTGAGCCTGTGTCTTAATGATATTAGGTGTCATCTTGAGACCACGACCTACCGGTTGATCTGGCTGAGTCACAACTCCTACGATATCAAATCTCGGATCAGCAGCGAGTCCCTGGAGAAATGGTACTCAGATAGGAGCACTACTGGCAAAGACAACACGGTAGGAGACTGGATCATATGTTTTGGTCATACTGGGGCGACAGGAGATAATACGAGTGATAATTTGTTCGATACTATCCAAAAACCCATATCTTACAAGCGATAATCTCGCATATTCACTACAGTGAGGCTCATGAGCGCAGACGGTTCATCTTAAGATCGGAGACAGGAGTCACTCATCTGGTGAGATGGTTTTTTGGTAGATGAAAATCAGTGCCAATGAGAGTTTGGTGAGGAGAGTGTTGAGGAGGGAGAAGAGTTTGGATATAATTTGACAAAATTAACTAGTTAGAATATACTTATAATATATTAATTTAGTAGCTTATATCAAATAAACATGAATTCTATTAATAATCTTTCCGAGTCGATTGTACCAAAAATCTGATTACTTGAATCCAAACAAATTACATCTGTTATTCAATGATTAGTTAATCAAAATCACATCCTACTTGGTAGTCAAATTAAATCCTTAAGTAAGACTGACTACCAGCTCAATAAAATGTTTCCTTGAGAACTTACTCAAAAAGACGTAACCAAAATAAACCAATTTATCAATAGTTTTGGAGACTATATCATAAAAAATAATCCTATGACTGAAGAAAATTTCAAGACTTTTCTAATATGATATATAAAAAAATACTCATTTGATCAAAGAGCAATCTTTACATGAATTAAATTATTAAAAGCAGAATTTGAAAAATCATTTGAAGGAAAAAATACGACAGTTGAAAGTTTGTGAAACTTTATTCACAATAGTAAAAAAATCTTAAATGATGTATTTAATGAAGTCTTTAAGCCTAATGTAATAAGGGAATCTTTGTATAGTATGGTTGGATTAAATTATGAAAGAATCGGCTTAGATCAAAAATTAAAATCTAATGAGCCATACCAAATCATTATGAAATGACTGATTGATGAAATTATGTCAATTGGCCCAGTAATTGAATACCTTGCAAACGAGCCACGAGAATGTATGAAGGCTATATGAGATATGCTTTGGCCCATTGAAGAATTTAAACGTACATTACAAGATGTAATATCATGATACACAAAAATGTTTAAAAGCGATTCCTCAACACCCGAAGGTCAGTATGAAATTGGCAAATGAGCAACACAACGGATTATAACAGTATTATTACCAGGAGGTTCATGATTAAGAAATATTGTTTTAAAGTCTCTGTGAAAAACAACAGCAAAAGGATTTGTTCAGTGAACTACTTATAAAGTTGCATCTAAGGTTACAGTATGACCTTGAGCAAGAGCTAATGTCGACAACATGTAATCTATAGCCACCCAGAAGGAGGTAAGAAAAAGAAAACCTGGTAACAGTTTACTTTGTAAGTAAAAATTAAAGCACTTCTTTTTAGGAAGTGCTTTTTGTAAAATTAGCAATCATAGCTTTTAGTTCTTCGGCATCATTAATTGATCATATATCATTATATTCATTAATAATACATATAGAATTCATAAAAAACTGCTTGAGTTGAGATGTAACATTGGTTCTGTTAATAACAATATATAGTCGGTTTTGTATTCGGCTCATTAGTTCTCATCATCCAGTTTGCTCTGTTCATAAACAAATGATCCTATTCGCTCCGATTTCATTGATTGAAATAGGAAAATCTTCGATTCGCTCTTTTTCTCATTCATTTTTACATAGTTCTAGTATTTTATTTATATCAAAAAGTTCCATCAATTCTTGATGATGTGATTTTGAATACTATCTTCATTTGGATGAGTTATTCACTTTGTGATAATGTTCATCGGAGTAATTTTTAATGAGTAAAAGATTTACCATAAATTCTCAGGATAGACTCCCGCATCAGTCAGCTTAGCCAATGCAGCTACTACTTCTGGCTTATCATCTGGGTTGGTAACACCATATCGCTCATCATGACTGATGAGTACTTTGAGGGCGTGATTATAATGGTGAATAGTATGATCAACTACCGATGGGATATATGCTTCGGCAGTAGGAGAGCCATAATTCTGACTCAATCGGTTGTTGAAATATGCCTCGATGATCTGCATAAAACTCCCGTCAAATCACCAAAATCACATACTCACGGTTGTGTCATCTGCAAGGATATTTCACTCGTCAGACTTGATTGTTCCATCTGATTGGCGAGTGATTTTATGATTTTCAGTGACAGACTGGAGATTTCATTGTGCATCAATCGTAGTGACTCATCTATTAACTCCACCAAATGCTGATAGTGTATTCATAAGTTTATAACCAATCATACATGATAGTCCTGGGTTAGCTTGAGTAGTGAGAAAATCTGACATTTGCTGATATCAGTCAACACCATAGTAGTCGTCTGCGTTAATCACGGCAAATGGTCAGTCAATCGTGTCTTGAGCAGTCAAGATTGCATGAGCGGTACCCCAGGGCTTAGTTCTATGTGAACCATCTCCAAAACCGTATCTGGTGAGATCAAAGGTCTGATAGACATATTGCACCTCGATTTTACTTTGGAAGGTATTGGTAAATTTAGTATCAAACTGCTCTTGAAAATCCTTTCTGAGGACAATGACAACTTTGCCAAATCAGGCTCTGATCGCATCATAGATACTATATTCCAAGATAGCCTGTCAGTGAGGTCAGAAGCCGTCAATTTGCTTCAGTCACCCGTAGCGAGATCACATTCAGCCGGCGAGTATGAGGAGAGTTGGTTTCATGATTAGGTTATAAGGTTGATGAAGTTTATAAAATTATAATTTTAATATCTTTTGGTAGATCTCTATTTATTACTTTAATCAATCATATCGACTGCACTGGTACTAATGATTTATATTCCATATCATTCATCTGTTCAAAACTATCATATTCAAATATATACACTAGTCATTCCTTCTCTCTTGCCTTGTCGAGTAGATTTTGAGTTGCTCCAAAAGTCAGCTTTCATTCTTCAACACCAAACTCACTCTCAGAATCTTCAGCGTCGTCAAGATATTTGCGATTAACTAGCGACCTAAAGATTGCAATTTCTAAATGAGGTGTAGTAAAAATTCATGGTTCTCAATCTTTTTCCATTTCACCAGTTAATTCATTATAAGAATATGCTTGTTGGGGGGCAAAAGTTTCTATTAGTTCAGTTGTTCCATGGAAAAGATATTTTCATTGTAGGCAATTAATATCTTCTTGTGTGAGTTTTTCGTATACTTTCATAGTAACACAAAACATAAAATAAAGTCAGTCAATCTTATACTCATTATTGTCATAATCACAAGAGTATTGTATTTTAGGAGGGCTTGCAAATTATTCTACAAAGTTTATAAGATTGATAAAGTTATTCTAAAGGACTAGCTTTGCGTCGTAAAGTTTATAAAGTAAAAAATACCTTACAAACCTTAGACTTAATTACTAATTACTGGATTGTACCCCAAGAGTACTTCCTTCAGGGCGCCGCGTTATTGTTCGCAATGACGGTAGGCAGAGAGCTTAGTTTCATTTCCTTATTATTATATGTAATGACAAAAAAACAAGAAGTTATCGCTGATGCGTTGAAAAACATTGAAAAGCAGTTTGGTAAAGGAGCTCTCATCAAAATGTGAGAAAATGCCAATGCGGCACAGGTGGAGACCGTACACTCAGGTAGTTATTTGCTCGACATCGTGTTAGGTGGATGATATCCAAAGGGTAGAGTAATTGAAATCTATGGGCCAGAGTCTTCTGGTAAGACAACTGTGACATTATTGGCTACTGCACAGGTACAAAAAGCTGGTGGTACAGTAGCATTTATTGATGCAGAACATGCATTTGATCCTAATTATGCATCATTACTTGGTGTGAATATTTCGGAACTCTATCTTTCTCAGCCTGACTATGGTGAGCAAGCTCTTCAGATTGCAGAGGAGCTCGCAAAAACTGGAGCATTTGATCTCATTGTAGTGGATTCTGTAGCTGCATTGACTCCAAGAGCTGAGATTGAAGGTGATATGGGTGACTCTCACATGTGACTTCAGGCTCGTATGATGTCTCAAGGATTGAGAAAACTTACTGGTGTATTGGCAAAGACTAATACGACGATTATTTTCATCAATCAAATCAGACTCAAAATTGGAGTGATGTTTGGTAATCCTGAAACTACTACAGGTGGTAATGCTCTCAAATTCTATGCTTCTCAAAGATTAGAGATTCGTAGAGGTGACAAGATCGAAGATAATAAGGAGCAGGTATGATACAATGCAAAGATCAAGATCGTTAAAAATAAGATCTTCCCTCCATTTAAGGTAGCTGAAGTGCCAATCAGATTTGCTTCATGAGTAGATACGGCGGCTGACATCTTAGAGGCTGCATTGACACTATGATTGATTAGTAAGGCGGGAGCATTCTATACAATTGCTGATCAGAAGTTCCAAGGTAAAGAAAGAGCTGGTCAATTTCTTAATGATAATCCTAGCGTACAACAGATTCTTGAAGCTGAAATACAGATGAAGATTAGGGATATTCGTATGGGTAAACATGTTCTTTCACCAGAACAGCTCGATGCTATCAAGGTTAATCCAGATGATGATAGTGCTGATTTGGATATTGAATAATAGTATAGTATATGAAATCCTGACTTGATCAGGATTTTTGTTTTCTGATTTACAATCATTATATTGTAGTTATGTCGACTCTCAAACAACTTATCAATTATCGAAATCAATACCCGCAACTATGATTGCCTCGTACTATCGATGAATTTGAGTCTTGTGGTAGTGTTACTTACGAGCAACTCGTATGTTCTTGATTTATCGATCAACTCAAAACTAAGTCAGATACATCAGTTATCCTACGTACTGGTGGAACATCATCACTGGCATATAAGGTATTACCAAGTTCTCGTTATAGATTTACATATAATGATCGTCGTGTATCTCAGTGTCTACTCTATGAAGTATTGAGGCATCAAGGGTTGTGATTTCTCTATAAGCTATTATTTCAAAAAGTTGTGTTTTTGCCTGGAAATATGTTTGAGGCTGACCCACTCCCAGTCAGGTATGTATCGAATACTCTTGTTGCTCAAAGATGATGGATTGGTGATTTGATATGTCCCGTTCCTCAGGCTATTTTTGATGGTTTGTGATATGATACATCGTTGGATAAATTACGTGCTATTGCGTTGTGTTATCATGGTCGTAGTCCTTGTGTAATATCATGAATTCCTGCTGTAGTGCTACAGTTTGCAACTGTATGGAAGGATGTGTACGGTAGTTATCCGGTTCCTGATATCGTGATTGTAGGATGATGTGCTGTGGGACCGTATGTAGATCTGTTACGCAATGTATTGTGAGATACGTTGACCATTATTCCTTATTATAATGCTACCGAGGGAACTTTTGGATATCAGCCATCAATATTGTGGAATACTGATGACTATGAGACTCTTCAGCTTGCTTTGGATTGTGGAGTGTGGTATGAGTTCAAGGATCAAGATTGACGTATTCTATCATTAGCAGACACTCACGTAGACCAACAGTATACTTTGATTGTTTCAACCTATGATGGATTGTGTCGTTATGAGCTTGGAGATGTGATTGAAATAGTCGATATGCAAAAATCCCGGATTAAGATTGTAGGTCGTACGAGCGAATATATTGATATTGCTAATGAACATACTCAACTTTCGCATATTCGTCAAACCATTGATTATATAATGCAAAAGTCTGATATTGTATTTGTTAGATATGTTCTTTATCCAGCTTATGAGGAGGGTCGATATTATATTCTTGTGGTAGAGTGAGACCATCATCAGACTCATACAATTGCTCAATTATTTGATGAGGGGCTGCAGTCTTATAATCATAATTATGCAGCTAAACGTCAATGATGAACTTTATGATCAGTGCAGGTAGTAATGGTAGAGCAGTGATGGTTTGATGATCTTATTGCTCAACTTAATGAAGAGCGTCAGTCAACTCAGAGTAAGTTACTGACTCTATATCCCAGTGACGATAATCCGGTTGCAAGGAAATTAAAATTGTATAATGCTAGTTTATAGTCAAGTTATGTTAATATATTGCTACTGAATATGTAATTGATAATCCTGATGCTACAATCTTTTCTAATAAATCGTGACTAAGATCTAAATAGCCTATGCTTCTTTGTCAAAGATCAGTGCAGTGACGAATATGTAATATTTTATCTCGATTATGATCAGTCATTGTAGATAAATCATTGGTGATAAATTTTACCAGTATTTCTTCTACTGATAGGTAGTGTGGATATTGTTTGAGATAATCGTCTATTATTTTATTTTTGTTGTATGATAGTATTTCAATTCGAGGGCTAGTGGTTGTATATTCTCTATTACTATTAACTCTTGTTTCAATAAAAAATTTTCTTGTTCACTTAATCTCATAGATAAAACATTCTTCTCAAAATTTAATCTCATGATATACTAATTTGGGTATTCAATTTTCTGTTTCTACTTCAATATCAGCAAAATATCATTGGTGATCTTGTGTCACGGCAAGTGTTTCTTGATCAGCTTTTTGTCTGTTTGTTGGGGTCATATGTTTTAATATATAAATATTTGCTATTTTTTGTTCCAGTTTAAGAAAAATATGATGCTCCTTTAGTATTACGTCGCCTGTTTACTCCAAAGTTCTTGAATCGCAGCCACGAGTGGTGCATATGACTTAATAGGGACGACAGATTGTTTGAATTCTTTGTTTCCTATCAGTCATGATACATACCAGAACAGATGCTTGCGAAACTCTACGATACTATGAAACTCTATGTCTGCGTACTGAGTAGGAATTTGGAGGATAATCTCTTCGATCTGCTCTTGGGTGGGTTGGATCAATGTACCAGTATATTTTCCATCATAGACAAAATGTGACTCATCGTCAAACCAAATCTGATGCGCAATACTTAGATGAAGGTGTCTCATAATTGCATCATAGATCTCATCCAGGTTGGGTGTGTGGGGAGTGAGTACCCATGGCCGCATCATTGCGGCTTGTCACCACATGACTCCGTCAAGGTTTTGACATCTATTGAGACCATCTTGATAGGCATCTAATCATCCATTGCCGATAATGATCACTGGAGTATGAGCTAATTCTGACTTGATCTGATAGATATAATCTCGATTGACATTGCCACTATGTGACTGTTTGTAGCTACGACCATGAATAGTAATCATAGAGCAATATTGAGCACACTGGAGAATGAAGTCGTGTTGTGATTGTAGTTCATCCCACTCTCAGGTAAGTCAGATTCTTGTTTTGATACTAAAGGGTAGTGAGATGGATTCGCTAATTTGTTTGACAATATTGATTGTATTGGGGCGATCGCACATCATACCGGCTCATCAACCACACTTCATAACTTTGGGGGACGGACAGCCAATATTGAGTTCAATACCAGTAAAAAGATGTCCATATCTACGGTCAATATCGATTGCTGTTTGGATGAGATTGTCACCATTTCCTCCATAGATTTGAGCAATGAGTGGTAGATGTGGTACATTAACAATATGTCTTGAAAGCTTACGTGGGTTGCGGGTATATCCTTCTGCAGACATAAATTCGCCAAATAACATCAGCTCATGGTTGTGGTCTCCATATTTTGTAAAAATTTCAGATACCAGTGTTCTATATGCGCAGTCGGTAATTCCATCCATGGGAGCGAGACAAGTCTTCATCGTAGTTGTATGGGGTTTGTAAAATTTCTAAAATTAGTATAATGATGTAATGGTTAAATTCGAGTAGTAAAAGTATGATAGGGTTTCCAATGGATTGCCGTGATTATGTAAATTACTAATTGAATGCTTTTGAATAAGTTATAAATAGTGATGAAATTATATCTTATAGAGTGATTTTGATAATGAAAGTTGTAACTTTACTAAAGTTATTGCATTCTCATACAAAATCCTAGACTTTTTATATGGCATTAGGTTGGTGTTTTTTGATACCAAAACAACTGACACCAATAGTGTCAGTTGTTATTAATAATGATAGCTATGATGTAAAGATTATTTGATTTCTATACATCCACCAGCAGTATTTTGTCTATTTGATCTGTTAGATACTCTACAGCATAGTTGATCTCCCTTTTTAATGAGATATTGTTCGTTGGAGAATTTGTTATTGATTTCAATACCGATTCCGAATGACATATCTCCAGTTCTTTTCTTGATCCATAGGCTTTCTACAGATCCATTTGTTGCACATGAGGGATTAATTAGTGTCTTGTATCCGTCACGACGATTTGAGCTTGTTTCATATGTGATGCGATAAATTAACTTAGCAGGTGTTGTTGTTACGATAGCTGGTTTAGGTGTGGGAATTGAAGCGATAACGTGTGCAGATTGGTGTGAAATGCGTTGCTCGAGATCTTGCACACTATTGTAGCTTATTCATGTTTCAAGCACATCTCCTGAATAATTCAGTACTACATATTGCCATGTATTGGATTGGTATGGATTAATGCTTGCTGTTACTATTACATCTTCTTTCCATTTGTTAGTAGCTGATGCATGGTCAAGGAAGAAGATAGCATTAACACCACTAACTACTGATACATCTCAAGATACTGTGATGAGGTATGCAGTTTGTAATCTAGTTTGTGTGTTTGTGGTAGTAATGATAGTATGGTTTTGAGAACCTGTAAATGCTGACTCAATTATTTGATTGATTGTTGTCTCAAAGAGTACTTTGTTATTTCTTGTATCAATGGCTAGATATTGATTGTTTTTACCATATACTAATATATTTCCTACTGCTTGCATACTTGTAAAACCATCACTAAATCGTGTAGGTACTTGTAATTTTGCAAGACTGTTTTGTCTAGTATGTAGTGATCATAGCTGATTTGGCTTGTGTTGCGTTGCTGTATACACAAGATTAGTACTATTTCATCTTGAATCAATGAGTTGCATGTGATTATGATTGAGCTGGTGTGCTTGATACAAGCGATATGTATCAATTAGATTGTGATTACCATAATATACACCAAGACGATTGAAATGATTTGCATTTTGAGACTGGTATGTGTATAATTTTGAAGTATCAATAAGTGGATACTGTGGCTGAATAATCTTGTGTCACTCATAAATATTCACAAACGGTTTTGCTACTTTGTTGTCATTGTAGTTAGAAGTCAGTATATACATACAAGGTGCTGACTTTGATCAGTAGTTTGTGGCTCTTCTGTCATTACATTCATTAGTCTTGTTGTTTTCAATTCAGTCTACTACGCTTAAGGCATTAGTTAGTCATAGCATGCTAACCATTAGAATAGTTACAATAATTTTTTTCATAGAATAAAAGATTGACATAAAATAAATAGTAACTACATACTAATTTATTTGAGACGTATTTCAATAGATTTTTTTATTCTGTCAAATTATTGATTGCATAGTTAAGTTGATTGTCAAATCCTGATGATTGATATGCTTTGATATCAAATATGATCTCATAGTCTGGTGTGATACCAGTACGATCAATGGTGTTTCATGTGGGATCATACCAACGACCAATTGTATATTTTAGGCTTGATCCGTCATTAAATTCGTGTAGTGTTTGTATTGATCATTTGCCAAATGTTTTTTCTCAAATAATTAGTGCTGATCTGTGTGTCTTAAGAGCTAAAGCCACCACCTCGCTTGCGCTGGCTGAATATTCATCTACGAGAATTGTAATGGGAATATTGTTATTAGCTCATTGGCGACCATCAGAACGATATATTTCTGCCGGAAATAGTGAATAGCGTGTCGTGGTGATAATTTCTCATTTTGGAATAAATAGGCTTGCAATGTCTACTGCTATTGGTAAAAATCCGCCACCATTTCATCTTAGATCAATAATATATCATTGAATGTTTTCATCATTCAGTGCTTGTAGTGCTTCATAGAATTTTTGATAAGTGTCTTCTCAAAAAATTGATAGTGATATGTATCATAGTGATGAATCTCATGTATTAATGACATTCCAACTTACCGAAGGCACATCGATACTATCTCTTAGCACATCTACTGTAATGACTCTTTGTTCACTTTCTCTAAATAGTGTCAGATTTACTGATGTTCATTTTGGTCAACGAATGAGTTTTACTGTTTCTGAGACAGTATTATTAGAGATTGTCTCACCATTTACCTCAAGAATTACATCAAGGGGTTTGATTCCTGCTTGTTGTGCTGGTGATCATTTGAGTACTTCCATTACTTGTACTCATTCAGATCTACGACCTACTACTGCACCAATTCATTCAAACTTTTGTTCTCATGCTAGTACTTGATTGAGTCAGTCACTTTCTTCGGTATCGAAGTATACTGTATATGGATCTCATACTCAATGTACAAAACCATGAAGCGCTGACTCTATCATTGCTTTTTCATCAATGATATTGCCGGATGTGTGATAATATTCTTTTTGTAAGATTGTATGAATTTGTTCAAATTTTTGATATTTATCGGGTTGTAGCTTTGATCTCAGATCATTGATGATTTGTGTATTATTATCTTGAATTGTATAATGAGATATGTCTCGATCATGATTAGAAAGATAGTTGACGAGTGCTGTACTACTGATTCCTAGTGTGATGCCTAGCAGAAGAATAATGAGCGTGTGTTTCATATACAAATAAGATGGTGATGTAATAAATGAAAAGATGGTACTATTCTGTATTAGATGATATTTACTTCGGGTTCCAGTGTAATTGATAATTGACGCTGACATATATCAATGAGATGTTGTGCCCAGTCTCGGACTTGTTGTCCAGTAGCTCATCCATGATTGACGAGAACCAGTGCTTGCTGATGTCGACAACCAACAGGGCTAGTATCGCTATTTTTGCCTTTATATCATAGCGCATGGTCGAGAAGTCGTCCTGCTGATACTTTATGTTGGTTGTGTCACATGTCTCGGTGGGGGCAGTTGGGATATTGTACGAGAAGCTGATCGAGTTGTGATTGTGAGATAATGGGGTTTTTGAAGAAGCTTCAGGCGGTTCAGATTTGTGTCCAGTCAGGAAGTTTGGAGGAGCGGATTTGGATGACTTCTTGAGCAATAGCTAAAGGCTTAAGGCTTAAAGCTCAAAGATGGTCAAACCTTTCTTGTAATCATCCATAGTTGAGAATTGGTTTGGTTGACTTGGAGAGCTTAATGGTGACTGACGTGATGAGTGCACGACCACGGAGTTCATGTTTGAAGATGCTATCACGATAGGCAAACTGACACTGGTCATGAGTCAGACTTTTGTATTCATCATCGATCATATCGTAGTAGGTGACTGATATGATACTATTGCCAGCTTCTGCTCCATATGCTCCGATGTTCTGGATGGGTGCCGCACCCACTGTGCCGGGGATGAGAGCGAGATTTTCGATTCATCGATATCACTGCTGGACAGATCGCATGACGGTCTCGTGTCGATTTTCTCCTGCTCAGAGTTGGATTGTGATTTGATATTCGTCTTCGCTGATGATTATTCTCCCACGGATCTGATTGATAATGGCTACTCATGGTCGATCATGAATCAGTAGTATATTACTTCCTCAGCTGATGATGAGCTTGGGGGTCTGACGATATGGTTGTAATGCTTGAGTGAGGTCAGTCGTCTCGTCGATCGTGATAAGGTCGTGAGTCTGGGCGGGAACAGCAAATGTATTGTAGGGGAGGAGAGAGTGCATGAGGTCTAAAGCGAATAGCTAAAGGCGAAAGGCTTTGTTAAATAATAATGATCTTAGGTGAGAAAACGAGAGAAAAAAGCTTGCTATGTGTTTTATTTTCTGTATGTTCTTTTATTGTATATTGTATTTTTTATGAACCTTATAAATATTAATTTAAGGATGGACTTATTTGCTATGTGTAATGTTTTTTTATCTGAAAATATCAAGTGATCATCGTTGTGATCAGTTTGGTATGAGCATGGTATTCTTGTTTTTGAATGTGGTGAATATAATCCACTGACCAATATTTGGCAATATTCTATTACATTAGAGTGTGGTTGGAAATTTCAACAGTGATATGAAGTTGTCTGCCATGACAATCAGGAATCAGTTGTGATTGATGGTTTTTTGAATTGACAGATGAATTGACTCATTATTGATGAAATTTATATTATTGAATCAACGGGAGAGATGTATATTGGATTAGGTGATGTTTTTTGTACAAGTTTTGCAAATTACGATGATCATATTGGTTGGAAAGTTCGAAATAATGATCTTAATAAGAGATGAGAATATTGTGGACGAATTGAAGTTACTGTTCAATGAATATTGTTTCATAAAAAGTAAATAGCATATATTATACTTTATGTTTTTTGTAAAAAGCCAAGGAAACTCCTTGGCTTAATAGTTATAGTAGATCTCTCAAGAGATTTACAAGCTCAGAATAACTGAGATTGTTTGATCTTTGATCATAAGATCCTCTTTTTTGGTGGAGTTTGTCATGGACCCTTCGTTTTACTGATTCGTCATAACGTACACCTTCTTTTTGACAAGCTTCTTGTAGAGCTCTCCGAAAGTCATTTCTTTCTTGTAAACCAGGCATAATTGTTTTATTTTGTTTGAAACTGATTTTTTTATCTTTGAAATGTTATTGATACTTCAAAGATAGATGTAATATAATGATTAGAGAGAGAGTCAAGTCTTTTTTGGTAAAATGAAAAATCAGCATGTGGATGCTGATTTCATAATTTTTTTATAGCTGTATTCAGCACTGCTGTTGCAAAATCTCATAAACTCTCTTGAGAGGTAGTCACATGATATTGTACCAATCGCCAGAGATATGATCGATAAGGAGATTGCCTTTGAGTTGTACAGCAAATCCTCATGCTTTATCAAGTCACTCATTGGTAGATAGATATCGTTCTATATCAAGATCTGTTAGCTTTTTGAATATTACTTGTGAGCTGATACATTCTTGTATGAGAGTTCCGCTATATGTGTCATGGATATAGATACCAGTTTTGATGTCGAGTACTTGTCCACTAAATTGTTGTAGCATTTCTTTTTGCTTTTCGATAGTATGTGGCTTGCCTAGGCATTTGTCTTGATAGACGATAAATGTATCTGCTGCTATCACGATAGCGTTTTCGCTAAGTCTAGATACAACTTCATCTCATTTACCACGAGATAGGAGTAGTGCGAGTTCGGTACTGCTCATCTGTGATTGTAGCGACATATCTTCTTCATAATTACTGGCCATAATAGTGTATGGTAGTCAGATGATGTCAAATATTTCCTTCCTTCTCGGGGAAGTAGATGCGAGTATAATGTGTTTCATAGTATAATTTTTAATAAGGATAAATTAGTTGCGTTTATTACGCAAAATAGATGTTATTCTAATACATTGAGTATTTTTTTGTTCCTTTGTTAATAAGGAAGTGGATATTTATGACATAACTCGAGGATTCTAGCTTTCTGTGATGGGATCGCAGACTCTCACTGAGTCAGGATTGTATCGATAATATCAACTAAGATTTCAATATCTGCCTCTTTGAGGCCTCTCGTCGTGATGGCTGGAGTACCAAGTCTGACTCATGATGGATCCAATGGTGGGCGAGGATCATTTGGGATGAGTTGTTTGTTGACTGAGAGACCAATGTCTTCGAGGAGTTTTTCGGCTATCTTGCCTGTTAATTCATTTCATTTAGCTGTGACATCAAGAATGACGATATGATTTTCGGTATCTCAAGTAGCTACTGCCCATCCACGAGCAACAAGTCATATTGCGAGAGTCTTGGCGTTTTTGAGTACTTGAGAGCAATATCATGACCAGTTAGTAGCTGGGTCGAGGATCTCGAGGAATGATGTCGCTTTGGCTACTAATACATGATCAAACGGTCCACCTTGTACTCCTGGGAAGACTCCACGATTGATGAGATCTTTGAGAGTTGTAGTTTTGACTGTTCCATTGTTGAGAGTTTTCTCTGACCTCCAGTTTATATGATTATAATAAATCAGTGCTCATCTCGGTCATCTGAGTGTCTTATGAGTAGTAGTTGTTACAATGTCAAATCAGTGATCAAATGGTCCATCAATCACTCATCCAGCGATCAAGCCTGCAATGTGAGCAATATCTGCCATGAGGAATGTGTGATGATTATGCTGTATTTGTAGCTCTTGTGTGACTGAAGCAAAGAATTGTCGATCAATCGATCTTGGATAACTACTAAATCAGACTACAATCATGGCTGGTTTGTGTTCGAGTGCTAGTGATCTGATTTGATCGTAATTAATCGTCCCATCTATTTTGACTCCGTATGAAATGATGTTGAAATATTTGCCGCTTGCGTTGAGTTTCATGCCATGAGTGAGATGTCATCCTGCGCTGAGGTCCATCGCGAGGATAGTGTCTCATGCTTCAAGCACTCAGGTATAGACAGCAAGATTAGCCACTGACCCAGACAACGGTTGTACATTGACTCACCAAACTTCGGGATTAAGTCAGAATATTTGTAGCGCTAATCATTGTGTGTATTGTTCTAATTCATCAACCACCTCGTTGCCTCCATAATATCTTGCTCATGGATATCACTCAGAGTATTTGTTAGTAAAAACATTACTATATGCTGCGATCACGGCAGGAGAGGTGTAGTTTTCTGATGCAATGAGTTCAAGGGAGTTTTGTTGACGTTCGAGTTCGGAGTTGAGGAGTTGAGTAAGAGTTGTGCTTGTGGTCATGGCGATTACAAGTTATAAGTAGAAAGTTATAGGTATTGTTTATAACGCATATATTTCACCTGTTTGCTCGTTGATTTCAATGAATGTTTTTCCTTGTATATATTTTTCAATCATAGTTTTGATGTATGGAATAATATTGTCTGGCAAATTATCCATCTCAAACCATTCAAGTGCATCGCATTTATGGGGCTCATTGTTGATTATTTCTCATTCTCGTTGAGTGATAGGGAAGAAGATTTCAAATCTTTCGGTGCCATTATTGTTGGCGGTAATTCTAAATAAATTTATTGGCTTTAGGAGTTGATCTGTTTGTAATATAATTCAAACTTCTTCTCTAATCTCTCTTATTAAAGCATCACGCGCAAATTCATTTCCGTCCATATGACCAGCTGGTACTGATCGCATACCATCCATATAGCTTGTATTTACTCTTCTTAGTAGGAGAATCTGATTTCACTTTATAAAAAAAGCATAAATAGCTCAAACATAAGGGAAGTTTTGTCTCATGATTGTATGACAATAAAGTAAATTACTTTTTCATTTGAACCCATAATCTTTGATCTTATGTTTTTAATTGCTTTATTTTACTGGTCTAATGATGACAGCTGGTCATACTCCGAGTGTAAGAAATGCGAACATCCACCATATTCCGTGTACTGTAGCATAAATCTTATTGAGTAGTTGGATTGCTTCTTCTACAGGTATGAGTTGGTCACGATCATGGAGATGCTTGTCGATATATTTTTCTGTATAGAGGATATCGTCTTTTAATCCATAATAAAGATCAACATAGTCTTTCAGTGTGTGTTTTGTATGAAAAAAGAATTTTTTCTTTTGGGCAAATACTAATGGCACAAATTCGTCAAATTTAGGAATAATATCTTCATGTTTTGCAATCAATAAGCAAAAATAATAGATAATATGATTGATTTGGTGCACCATAAAGTAGTATACTCTATTATAGTCTCTAATGAGCTTGAAGGTAAACCATCATGCAATGATGCATCCAGTCAAATAAAAAGGTAATATGGTAAGTAGTATTGATCGAATACGTTCAAGTTGTTCCATGGTACTTATGATGATATAAATCAACGTATGATTAATATTTTTGATAGGTAAGATATATTATTCTTGTGGTTGCGCATCAAATAAACTAGATGATTCTTGTGATCATTGCGTATATAGTTCTTCAGCCTTCTTCTTATCTGCTTTATCTGATTCTTGTCGTGGGCGATATACCATTGTAATACTGACTTGAGTGAGTGGTTCTAGGTATGACTCAGGATCATCAAGTTTCATGCTATCATTGTGAATTGTTTTGGTTTCGCCATTACTCAATTTGAGTCTTAAATTTCATTCTTCAATTGATGCCGCACCAGTGAGTTTTTCGGTGTTTTCTAGTAATGCTACGATTTGTCATTTACGAGCACGACGCTGGAATTTGAGATCCTCAACGTGTAATAATTTACCAGCATAGTCAGAATATACCATAATAAATGGTTCATTGTGATACAAGAACATTCCTGCAACTTGATCTCATTCTTGTAATTCAATACCCTTTACTCCTCATGATCATTTGCCCATAGGTCTAAGTTCTCCTTCTGGGAACAATAACATCCATCATTTGGCTGAAAGAATACCAATGTGATCTCAGGGTTTGGTGCGAATAATGCTGATAATTTTTTCTTTTGGTTCCAAATTCATCACAACTGTAGGGAATTTTTTGAAACTAAGGACGAGATCTTTTTTGATTTTTTTGATATTATTGTTGCTTGTACAGAATACAATATCATCAAAATCATCCTCGATCGTATTACAGAAAATAATATTTCCTTTGAGTCACCAGTGATCTTTGGGGTTGAGAGGGCTGGATTTGATAGTAAATGAGCCAAGATCTTTGAGTCTGGATACCACCAATTCTCCAATATCAGTCATAACGATGAGTTTATCTTGATTGTGAGTATACATATAATGGATTGTCTCGTCTGGGATGTTTTGAATTCTACTTTGGTAGAGGACCTTTACTCCATATTCATTGTCGATCAAGCAGATAACTGGCTCTTTTTTAAGATCTTGAGCTTTCATGAGTTGTTTGAAGCTACTGGATAGATCTCATAATTCTTCATCATCTACTACCTCAGTACGACGCTCATCCCCGTATTTTTGTTTAATTTCAGACATTTCCTCCATGATAACTTCATCACGTCTCATTGGATTGTTGATGATTTCAGTGAGCTGTGCAATGAGAGCTAACTTTTCTTCGATTTCATCTAAAATCTTTTGTAGCTCTAATCATACTAGTCTTGATAGTCTCAGAGCAAGAATATAGTCAGCTTGTTCAGATGTAAACTCAAATGTATTCATTAATTTTTGCTTTGCTTCTTCTGTAGTTTGTGATCCACGAATAAGGGCAATCACTTCATCAATAATATCGATGGCACGATGAAGTCATTGTAATATATGTAGTCTATCTTTAGCCTTTCCTAGGAGAAATGTTGATCTACGAAGTATAACCTCTCTACGAAAGTCAATATACTCTACAAGTAGTTCTTTAATATTTACAAGTCTTGGTTGTCCTCATCTTTCGACAAGTGATACGTTATTGAGTGAGAAGTTAGTCTGAAGATCGGTGTATTTATAGAGTTGAGTTAAAATTGTGTCCGTACTGATTCCACGTTTACATTCAATAACTACTCTTATTGGTGTTTTGTTGCTACTTTCGTCAGTGATATCACTTATTCCTTCGATCTTTTTTTCTCATACAAGTTCTGCTACTTTTTCTACTAATTTTGCTTTATTGACTTGATATGGTAGTTCATCAATCACAATTAACTGAGCATTTTTAGTTGTTTCGATATGTATTTTACCACGACATAGGATTGATCATTTTCATTTGGCATAGATCTCGCGGATTGCTGATGATCCAAAAATCTGACCGCCGGTAGGGAAGTCTGGTCATTTGATAATATTCATGATTTCATCAATTGTAGTTTCTGGCTGGTTGATGAGCAAGACACATGCGTCTATCACTTCTGATAAATTATGTGGTGCCATATTGGTGGCCATACCTACAGCAATACCCATAGTACCATTGCACAGATGGTTTGGAAATTTGGTAGGCACTACAATTGGCTCCATTATGGATCAATCATAGTTGGGTCTTCGGTCTACGGTATCAAGCTCAATATCCTCAAGCATTTCACCTCCCAACTTAGTCAGCCTTGATTCGGTATATCTCATGGCTGCTGCGCCATCTCCGTCGATTGATCAAAAATTACCCTGTCCATCTACAAGTGGGTATCTCATAGACCACGGTTGAGCAAGTCTTACCATAGCTTCATAGATACTACTGTCGCCATGCGGATGATATTTACCCATTACTTCACCTACAACATTAGCAGATTTTTTATATTTGGCATTGTGGAAAAGCTTAGCCTGGTACATTGCATATAATATCCTACGAATTACAGGCTTAAATCCATCGCGAGTATCTGGCAATGCACGAGACACAATCACAGACATTGCATACTGAATATATGATTCAGATATTTCCTCTTCAATGGTTCTATTGAGAATACCTTTGTTGGTGGGGATGAGAGATTCTTGTTCCATAAAATACGCAATAATACTAAATACTTAATTGATACTACTGATTTCCTAATGGATTCCAAGTTATTCTTAATTGAGAGCCATCTTGAAAATGTTTTGTATTTTATAATTATTTAGTTATATTATGTCAATATTTATTATTCTGGATAATATAATGTGAGAAATTGGATTGTTTGATGATTCTAATGATGATGGCACGAAGCCTAACTTCTCTATTCCTTCGGAATTATATGTATGAAATGGTGTTAATGACTTGGAATGAGTGATTGATAGACTTAGCTATGGTCAAATAATATCACTATTTGCTCTTTTGCAATCAGATAATCCATTATGAGCTGACTATATTGATGCTTATATTACGAGATATTGAGTAACAGAGTCTGTATTGTTGAATATCATTGGCGCTATCAGGAACAAGAAGTGTGGTATGCATATTCATGATTTGTGATTGGTCTTAAGTAGGCCGTATCATAGTATGAATTAACTCTATTCGCCAATCTTACATATGTAGTCAAACTCCTGCTGGGTGAGGGGAGCGACGCTGAGGCGTGAGAGGCGAAGGAGAGAGATGTTTTTGAGGTTTTTGTCTGACTTGATCTGAGCGAGAGTCACAGGATGGGCAAGTTCTCTCACTGGGGCTACTTCAACTACCACTCGGCGAGGATCATCCGCAGTTGGGTCGCTGTAGTGTTCTTTGGTCACCTGACAGATACCGACTACTTCCTTGCCGATATTACTGTGGTAAAAAAGACATAGATCTCACACTTTCATGGCTGCGAGATTATTGCGAGCTTGATATGATCTCACTCCATCCCAAACTCCCAATCAGTCAGCGACAAGCTGTGATCGAGGATAAGCATTTGGTTCGGATTTGAGGAGTCGGTAGTTGGGCATATGTACTTAACTATGTAAAATTATCGTGGTTTTAGTCTTATACTTACATGTCGAGGAAGAAATGCTGTTCATCAAACTTGATATGATATTCAAATTAATATTCACGATACTAACCCTACTAATGTTCATCAATATGAAGCAGACTCATGTGATGTTATGTAAGCAATTAAACCAATTACTCAAAACATAGCTAAAGACAATCCTAGAATTATACATGTATTAGCTATTATTTTATTTATTTTTATTGGGAATTTTTTGCTTTTTATTTTTTTACCAAAAATTTTTCAAATAAAAAAACCTGTCAACATGAGTATTAGGAATATTCCTATATAAGAACTTAGTGTAGGGTATTCTAGTATTGTGTTTATCGAATGTGTTATGCGATTTTCTAATGTTCCATCTATAATAGCATTGAGATTCATTGATGGTTAATAATATATGAATAAATTGGTATTTTATTTTCTTTTACCAAATAGTCTTAATAATTTGAGAAATAGATTAATAAAATCAAGGTAAAGTTCAAGTGCTCCAATTATTGCTTCTTTTTGTTCATTGTTAGTTCATTGATCTCCATGTGTATTGAGCTTTTTGAGTTTTTGTATATCATATGCTATGAGTCATATGAACACAATCACCCCTACGCTCGTAATTATAAGATCTGCTAATGTATTTTGTAAAAATATATTTATTAGTCAGCCAATAATGATACCACCTAACACCATGAACATCAAATTTCATAGTGTTGTTAAATCTCTTTTGGTGATATAACCATATCGTCACATCAAAAGAAATAATGCCGTAGTTGCTCAAAAAATAGAGACAATTGAATTGAGTTGAAACACGAGAAAAATTATTGATAATATGGCTCCATTAAGTGCACTAAATATGGCAAATATGATGCTTGCAATGTTGACCGACAATTGTTGAATATTCGCATTCAAATATCATATGAGTCATATTTTAATGATTGCAATTCACCAAAAATAGAGCTTATTACTAAGAATAACATCTATGATTTGTGGTGTTTGCGAAACATACCAAGCAACAACTCCACTGATGGCGAGTGCGACACCCATCCATTGGAATATTTTGGCAAAATAGCTTCTCGTGTCTTCTTCGAGTGTGATGTCGGTTGTAGTGGTGGTGCTGGTTTCGAGCATTATAAAATTGTAATGGACTAAAAACTATAACTTTTTATTTTTATGTCTTTCCTATACTCTTGGAGGCGTCGTCTCAATGGGGTATCTTGGTTGAAGAAGTTTGTTTATTATTGTAATTGTACTATATAATTGAGTCATAGTCATGATTCTGCTACTACCTTGAGAAAATCATTTTTCATAGATAGGTATCAAATATTTCATTGTCACTTATCGATGTTGCAGATGATAAGTAGATTTTTGTCTCGATCGTGCTTTTGTAATTTGGGCAAATCTTCTGCTATAAATTTGAGAACTAATTCTTGTGCTGATAGGTGGTGAGGATATTTTTCTAAAATTGCATCAACTATCTTATCATAATTTCAGCTATACATATCAATTCGGGGAGTATGCTGGCATATAATATTTTTATCAGAAATACGAACCTCTATAAAGATTTTTCTTTTTCATGCAGCACGAAAAATGAAACACTCTCCATTGGTTGACTGAGTTATATGAGCTAAAACTGGTTTTCAGTTTTCAAGAAGAGGTTCGATTTTTTCAAAATATGGGTTGTCATCATTTAAGAGATTGAATACTGCTGTATTGGCTTTTTCAAGATTAGTCATCGGGTAGAGTTATAAAGCTACTGATTCGTTTGTAAGAAAATAATATGATATTTCAATTTTTTTAGTATATTTTATAAAAATCTCTTGATATATATAGACATCTGTATGTATTTGTTTGCAATATTGCAAATTGATAAAAAATAAAAACTTAATGGCACATCCAAGAATTTTAACTGAAAAGGGAGCTGAATTGGCTGCAGCTGAAAATGAAAAAACTGTTCATGAGTTGAAGGATGAATATGATTGTGGTAGAGCTCTCTATAATATGGGAGTTGATACAGATGATAATACTATTGTATTAGTGCCTGTTGACCGAAACAATCCATCTGGAGACATTAGAACAGATTATAAAACCAGCGTAAGACTTTGGCAATGATGCCTTAATGTACCCACTGTTTCAGTGGGTATTTTTGTTTTTTTTCTATAATTTTCTATTTTTATGTTCCCCATTCATTTGTGCGATAAGGCCCAACATATTGATTATCCTATGATTTGGTTTGCGTTTTCATAGATGGTCGCCTGTAGATTTTCAATCTTTTGTGTCATGATGGTCTCTCACTGAGGATCGTCTTTCGTACAATCTTTTCTGTGGGTGTGGGAGTGGCACGATTCTCACGAGCATATTGCTTGTGATTTTGTAGATATGGCATAAATGGGATATCTTGGTTGGTGAGAGGCATTATTTTTGAACTTCAACAGCATAATTAATAAGTAGTCATGATTTTGCTAACAGTTCCAGAAATTCATGATCTAATTTAAAATGTCACACATTTCATTGTCAATAATCAGTCCAGCATGTGACACAAACTCTCTTGTCTCGTTGATGATCAGCGAGTTTTGGGAGATCGTTTTCGATAAATAATTTGAGTGATTCGTTGGGAGATAGATATGGAGAATATTTGCTCAGATATGAATCTACCACATCATCATATCAACTTGATAACTCAAATCGAGATCAACTGCCACTTGACACATACTCTTTATTGATACAGATCTCAATAAAAAACTTTCTTTTTCATTCAACATAATAAAGAAATGTTTCATCATTTTTAGCATTGTAATAGGAGTATGCAAGCTGAGGTTCTCAAAATACTATAAGAGGTTTGATGTCTGCAAAATATCATACATCATCTTCTACTAATTTAAGTACAGCTTTATTTGCTTTTTCAAGATTCGTCATTTTTAATTTTTAGAATAAAAATTAAATATTCACAGACTATCGTATACAATTATTGTTTGATTATAAATTTTAGAACTAACTTTGTTTATGAAAATTCCAAAAATCTCTTGATATATATATATAGACTTTTCTATAAAAGAAATTGCAATATTGCAAAAAAACAAAAACTTATAAGAAAATGGCAAATGTAAGAACGCTAAGTTCGAGCGGAGCAAATCAGGCTGCACAAGAAAACGGCTATGATGATGAGCATGACATGAAGAATTCATGGCAGTGCGGTAAGAGTGAGTATAATATCGCTGTTGATATTGACACAAATGAAGTAGTATTTACTTCAGTTAAGGGAGACAAACCGAATGTTAGTACTGGGATGAAAACTACTGCTCGATAAATCACTTATTTTGCTTCATGTTACTAAATGCCTACTATTTTTGAGTAGGTATTTTTTGTTTTTTTCTATAGTTTCCTGCTCTCATACTCTCCCTTCACTTGTGCGACAAAATCTGCCACAGCCATGACTGATTGCTCTTTGGTTCTGACATTACGGATACTGACAGTATTATCATTAGCTTCTGCTTCACCGATGATGAGAGCGTAGAAGACCTTGTCAGTCTCAGCATTTCTCACTTTCTTGGCGAAGCTATCGTCACTGTTGTCGATGCTGACTCTCAGGCCTGCGTCTTGTAGTGTCTTGTAGACTGTGTCGACATAATCTCCGACTTTATCCATGACAGGGATGATTCTGACTTGTTCTGGTGTGAGCCACAGCGGGAAGTTCCCAGCAAAGTGTTCGATCATCACACCCATAAATCTTTCCAAACTTCCAGAGATCGCACGATGGATGACTACTGGACGCTCGTCCTCTCATTGTTCGTTGACAAATGAGAGCTCGAATCTCTGAGGAAGGTTGAAGTCACACTGCGCTGTCGCAAGCTGCCACTCACGACCGATTGCATCCTTAAACATAAAGTCGAGCTTCGGTCCATAAAACGCTGCTTCTCCTGGAATAGCTTTGTATGGAAGTCATTCGCTATCACATACCTCTCTGAGAGCTCATTCTGCTTGTGCCCACATCTCATCAGTACCGAGGTACTTGGACTTGTCTTCACCTCTGAGTGACAGTGATACCCAGTATCCGTCGATCATACCCATTGTGGTGTAAAACTCCTTGATGATCGATACGATGGTTGCGACTTCCTGATGGATTTGTGATACACGACAGAACAGGTGACCATCATCTTGTGTGATCGCTCTCACACGAGTCAGACCTGATAGTTGTCCAGTCTTCTCATCACGATACACTGTCGCAGGCTCAAAGTATCTCACTGGCATATCACGGTATGAGAACTGATTGTCAGCGAAGATCTGCATGTGGTGAGGACAGTTCATCGGCTTGAGGAAGAATGACTCCTTGCTTGTACCACCATGGACAGAGAACATGTCTTCCATATAGTGACCAGCATGACCAGAGCAGACATACAGTGCCTCTTTGGCTACGTGTGGAGTCCAGACTCTACTATATCCTTTGTGTTTGTGGAGTGACCAGAGATAATCCTCGATCTCCTTACGCATGATCATACCCTTAGGCTGGAATAGTGGTAGTCCAGACCCGACCAAGTCAGATAGGGTAAACAATTTCATCTTCTGACCGATGATACGGTGATCACGCTTCTTGGCTTCTTCCATCATGGTTTGGTATGCTTTGAGCTCGTCTTTGGTGCCAAATGCAAGTCCATAGATACGAGTCATCTGAGGATTTTCCTCTTTTCCTTGCCAGTATGCACCTGCGATCTTGTCGAGGGTAAAGCATCATTCAGGGATGTCTTTGAGAGTGTCGACATGTC
>Ga0075154_10000404_pt1 | contig 36795 bp, 23 predicted proteins | sample JI71714BDNA_FD_70965 | JGI IMG/M metagenome (GOLD analysis project Ga0075154, IMG submission 70965) | Wastewater effluent complex algal communities from Wisconsin, to seasonally profile nutrient transformation and Carbon sequestration -... | ecosystem: Engineered > WWTP > Effluent > Algae... | reverse complement strand
ACCCTAGTTTGTGGGAGCACACGGGTTCGAACCGCGGACCCTCTGCTTGTAAGGCAGATGCTCTGAACCAGCTGAGCTATGCTCCCAATGAATTTATTTTAATAATGCGCCTTTCTTCAAAAGCGATGCAAAGATAGGACTATTATGGAAATAAAAAAGAATTCTTGCTTTTTTTTAATAAGTTACTTTGATAAGACGTAATTTACCCTTGCGGATACTCGGTAGAATCGTCGCATTGGAGCTGATCTGCATGCCATTTCTGACCTGTACATGCAGTCCGGAACCCGCCGTATTAAACATGACCCTTCTATCTACATTGCCTAATGGATTGACCACATATTCGCTGATCGTGTTCTCATTCTTGATCTCGTCATTATACATAAGTCTGAGATGGGAGGGATTGGCATGAATGAAATAGGAGGAATATGCCGCATCATCATCATATGAATATTGTTTCTTCTGCAATACTTTCTGCCATTCAAGATTTCCTGCCTTATCAAGACTTGTAAGTATAATGTCTTCTATGTAATAGTCTGTACTCGTACTTACAGGCACAAAAGCGCTTCTGCCTGTATTGTTTATTCTGTTGACTTCTTTTTTTTGTTCACATATAAGCAGGTGTCCTCCATCCATTCTTGTCTGGACTTCCTTTAATTCCAGGTCCACAATACCGATCTTCTGCCGTTGATTTTGTCCAAAGTAATCTATGATCGTTTGCCTTCCGAAAGGAATTAGTTTATAGTCCGCTGCATATTCCAGTGAAGGATATACATCCATATGCAGGATGCCTTCCTGCATGGCACTTAATTCATCCATATATATACCAAACAAAGTCAACTTGTCAATATCATTGTCATACTCCATTAAAATGTCCGAAAGCGGAATTGTATTTAATGTAATTTCCAGCTTTCTGTATCCAAGCTGATCCAGCCTCACTATGGTATAATTATTCTTGGCTCTATTATGACTATTGATGTATAGGCTATACACGACACCTTTGTTTGTAACTATTTTGGCCAAACGATCCTCTTCATATAAATTAGATTCTATGCCTTGATCATTTGTATTCCACAAAACTTTATTACTTGCCGCATCATACATGATGTATCGAGTGGTCTTATCTGCCACTTCATTGAGCATAATGAGTTGATGAGACTTATCTTCAGATATATTGATCGGTAAAGGGCGAGCTTGATTCTTGTCATAAGTCTGAAGGATCATTTCGCCAAGAAGTTCGAGCCTAGAATTATAATTCAAAAGTGAAATGATATACTGTTCGTCATCAAAATATTTGTAATAGAGTGTCAGCATGGTATCCTGGGGTACATATCCGAATAACCTGCTTTTTTTATAATTAAAATTAATAGTTGGAGTATTTATATTCTTAAGGTTGTCATCGAATTCGTGAAGCGTAAGACTTCTGCCATTGTCTTCGAGCAGGGTAATCTTATTATTGAAGTATCCTATCAGATCATAATTATTGTCCGAGACCATAGTGATCTCGTTGGACATTGTCACAGATTGAGCAACAAGTCCAGTCGCACTAAAAACTAAAATGTTTAATACCAACGAATTGAACAAATTATTAAAACGCATATATGTATTTTAACAAATATTTAAGATTGTATTTCAAAGATAACAGCTGAAAATGTTGTTATTTTAGAACGATCATTCACAGAGAATTAATCTATTTCCACATAATCAATTGATGCAATTTATATAAATTGTTTCAATTACAGTAATGTTTTTATTTGCATGGAGAATAACAAAATTGTCAGCGCAGTCAATAAAAAACATGTTTCAAAAATATTGAGTTCAAGCCGTTTTGAAAAGCAATATTTAATGTCAGCCTTATCTACAAGGATTTTCATAGTAGGCTTGGGCGAGACTAAAAGTTTAAATTCTGCAATAAAATATTTCAAAAACTTAGATAAAAAATATAATGGGCTGGCCAGTCCCTTCTATTTTGACAAGGTACTTAAGCATAATGGTAAATTTTTCTGGAACCCATTTATTCCGATTTTCTTTGGAGATGCATTTGAGAAATACATCGTCAATGAATTTGAACAATTGAAAGAGGATGTTTTGGTGCAAAGTCCCGGTGTTTCTTTTCTGGACTTTTCTACCTGCGGCAGTAAAAGCAGACTTAATACTACAATAGACCTTTTTACTACAGGCAAGTTCAAGCTCTATGACAATACACATAAGATTTATATTAAATGGGAACAGCCCCAATCTATGCTGTACAAGTTGGGTAGATTCCTAAACGCTTGTCCCAAAAACTGCGAGCCCTGGTTAGTGCTGGATGGAAAAGGTAAGGACATCGACTTTGAAATGCTGGAATCAAAAGGACTTAAAGGTGTGGTCATTAATCTGATGGAAGAAGAAAACAATATGATCAATACTGAAAATATTGGTTATAATAAAACTCCGCTTTCAGACCTCATCATCAAAATAAAATCTGCTGGATTAATAGTTGGTATTAATGTTAAGATATTATATCCCAAAGATGCCAATCTTCACTTCATCATGAAGAATATCAAAGACTTATCAGCTCACTTTATGGTATGGAATGACGATACTACCGATGATCGTCACATAAGTGCAGAAGAAAAAAAGATCAATAAAGCAGCCATTGAACGCGCTTTTCTTAAGGCCAATAGTTCAAAAGATTATGAACACTATCCGTTAGTCTTTTATCCAGAATTCTTTAAGAGAATCATCAAAGTCAACGTTCCCATGAAGAAATTTGCATCTATCTCATTTGAGAATGGCACTATGATTGAAAATCGTGCCTCTTATACCGAACTTTTCAAGGAGATGATGGAGGTTAAAAAACTAGGAAGTCCTGTAAGAACTTCAACAATTGCTTCAACCGTCTCCCAATTGTAAATAAAAAAAGGCTGCCCACTTTTAAGAAGACAGCCAATTTATTTTCTGAAATAATATATTAGGTTTACATTTTTGTAACTCGAATATCAATTCTTCTATTCTGTGATTTACATTCTTTAGTATCGTTGGCAGGACATCTTGGGTATTGCTCTCCATAGCCTTCCGATTCAACTCTACCAGCGCCGATTCCTCTTTTTAGGAGTTCTTTTTTTGCAATCTCCGCTCTTTCCTGAGATAACTTTTGATTAAAAGATTCTTCTCCATCTGAATCTGTATAACCGCCCATTTTTATATTGACATTAGGATATGCTGCAAGTATCATTCCTATATTATCCAGCTGACCTTTCGACTCATTAGTAAGTTCGGACTTTCCAGATTTGAAATACAATCGGTCAAATGAGAACCATTTATTTTTCAAAACTTCTTCATCTTTTTCACCTGAGTTGATAAAGTCTACAAGATTGCGCTCTATAGACGATTCATACACTTTCAATACTTTGCCATTAGGCAATTTTACTTCATAATCTTTACCAAGATCTGAGATCCAATTACCGAATTCATCTACTTTACCTTTCAATGCGACATAAGCAATATTAGCATCTGCTTTAACCGAATCTATTGCATTCGTTGCATTCTCTTTTATTGTATCCACTGCCATACTAGTATTTGTGACAGTTTCCTCAACTTTTGGATTATTGCATCCTCTCATAAAGTACCATAACAATCCCAATCCCAGGATCAATATTAACCAAGGTATAAAGCCTCCTAAGAAACTGGTGTCAGTATTACGGGCATCCGGAGATGTCGAAGATTCCGTTTTCAATGGAGCACCTGATAACGGTTCATTTCTTAAGCTAGGATTACTGATGGCATTGAAATTAGTAATTCCTGCCAAACCAGCCGGAAGCAAGCTCTTTACAAATGGAGCTTGCTGAGCTAAAAGTGCAGTCAAACCGGCGGTACTAAAACCTGATTTAGCAGCTTCCTTTCCAACTATTCCAGCCAAAAATGGCGCTACAAGACTCATCAATGATGCCGTAGAAGAAGACTTAATGTTAAATTTAGCTGATATCCAATCTATTACAGAAGTTCCAGTGCCTCCCAGTAAGGTTCTCACTATCGGAAGGCCTTTGTTCATGATATTATTTAAATTGTACCCATCTGATGGTTCTGAGCTGATATTCTCAATAAGTGCTGCCGAGTTGACATCGTCTGACTTTAACAGATCTAGCAGTTCATTAGCTCCGGTATTTGTTGAACTTTTCTGAATCATTGCTCCCAACAAAGTGGAAGAAATAGCATCAAGGGCATTCTTAGTTGCTGACTCACCCTCTCCTAACAAGGATGATGCTGAACTGATAAGCTTTCCTTCGATCTGATTTCTGAATACATCTAAAATGTTTACTGACATGTTTTTGAATTTAAAAGGTTAAATAAATAACAGGGTAATACAGTTAAAAGGAATTTATAATTTTTCAATTATACTGTTATAACATCATTTTCTATAAATAGTCCCCCTCACAGAGGATAAATTAGTTAAAAGTAATTAAAATGTAAACATTTGTTCTAAAATCTAGAAGAGATTAGTGAATGTCAAGTGCTACATAGTTATATCTTTCCTTTAAAAGACACGGAGTCTGAAATTACTGACTACACAAATGGAATTATTTCATTGACCAATATAGAATTAATACCGAATGGAAATTCGTATTAGTCCAAATAAATTTGGCCAAACGACTTTCAGCTCGGCATTATACGGCAAAGTATTGGTCAATTATATAATTCCGTTTCGTATAAAGTCGAATCTTAAGCCGTTTGACCAGGTTAAAAAAGTATTTTCTTTAGGTATAAGCTGATTTGAGACCTTAGGCACCATTGATGCTTTGCTCGAACTTAAAAGTGTAAAACTAGTGAAGGATATATTTAAGGTGATACGTCAGGGTGAATTCAAGAGAAAGGCTATTTCAAGGACAACTTAATCATTCAATTCGTCCAGAATATCCATCCAGTCTTCCATATATCCATAGCTTTTAAATCCGGGACGTTCTTCTTCAGTGCCTGACAGCGTTATCCCTGCGATATTAAGACTTGATAAATCAAAACTTCCCGGTTCAAGAGAAGTAAGATCCAAAATGGTTTTAGAGGCATCAGAATTAAAATCTAATGAATGAGCAATTTGATAATTGTGGCTTGTTGATTTTAATGGTAATTCAGAAAATAAGGTTGCATGGTCTATTTCCAACTCCAATTTAAAGGATTTTTCCAGCCAAAAACCTTGTACCTCAGGATGGTTTTCGATATGATATAATACCTCATCAACATTTGTCACATGCATGCCAACCTTGCTGCCAGAGATCCATTCTGATATTCCGTAGATTAAATGTTTATGTTCGGCTGCTCCCGGTCCAAAATTGAAGATAATCCAATCAAAACCTGCCGCTGCGAAGTAGCGAGCATCTGATAAATTACTTATATTGTGTGCTATCTTTAGCATGTTTATTATAAATTTAATCGGCGAAGTTAAAGGCTTAAGCTCAAATTTTCATAAAATAGAAGCAGTTATGGCGGATCATTCGTATTTTCAATCAGTTTACCAAATCGTTCGATTGATTCCATTGGGCAGAGTAACAACTTATGGAGCCATTGCAAACGCCTTAGGTCTTGGATCAGCAAGAATGGTCGGATGGGCATTGAATCATTGTGGTACTGAGGCTTTTGAAGTACCAGCCCACAGAGTAGTCAATAGAAAAGGGGCTTTGACTGGGCAACTTCATTTCTCACCAGAACATACAATGGAGTCGAGATTAAATGACGAAGGAATAGAAATAAAAGATAGTGTTATCGTGTCTATGGAAAAATATTTTTGGGATCCTGCTGGTCTATCTGATTGACATTGCGGTATATTCTTTCAGGTTAAGAATATATTTTTTTGATAGCACAATATTTATTAGTAGTTTCATGTTTTAGAAAGGAATTTTAACCTATGATTAATTTATAAAGTATAACCTTTTTGATATGAGTAATATTTATACAAAGAACATTCCCATTACAACTTCAAAAAAAATCAAAAACTACACACTAGCCATTGTCAATGAGACATTGGACATTTCAAATTCAGTTAATTCCCTTAAAAAAATACTACCAGACTGTCAGTTTGAACCCAAAAAATCAACTTTGGATTTAATCCTTGCGTATAGCAGAAAAAAATAATCTTCTCAACTACAACTCATTTACGAATCAATGATCGATTTGGATGTTTAGTTTGTAGTATATTATTTATTTGGAGAAAAAAAACTACCGGTGATTATTTAGTCATAATTTCCGGATCTTGAAAAGGGATTTTAGACCCGCAATTGTAAAACAATTGCGGGTTTTTTTATTTGATGTTGAGATGGAACTTTTAATTCAAATGTAATATTGCAATATTACGATGAACCACACTCCCAACTTACTTTCAACTGTAAAACATACACATCCTTGTGAATTAATGTGAACCTAAATCTTGTGGTGCCTCTATCTCCATTGTAATATTGCAATATTACGATGAACTCTACTCCCAAATTGCTTTCAACATTTAATCATTCACTTCATGTTGAATTAATGAAGCAAAATCCTGTGGTCCGCCTAGCTCAAGTGTATTAAAATTCCAATTCAGTGAGAGCCATCAGCCAATAGCTATAGGCCATTAGCTTTAAGAATGAGTGAGAAGGTGACCCAAATTCAAATCTTAATCAAATGCAAATAATTTGTTAAACGAATGTTTTAATTAAACGTTTGTTTAGTTTTGCGGCTTTATACGCCTTATGAAAGTCATGGATAAAAAAACCAGCATTCTAGAAGCCGCCATCAAACTGTTCTCTACCAAAGGTTATGATGCCGCTAGTGTTAGAGATATTGCAGAATTGGCCGGTGTCAATCTCGCAATGATCTCCTACTATTTTGGTAGTAAAGAGAAACTCATGGAAAGCCTTTTTCATGAAAAAATGGATGCCTCAAAAATTAAGATCGAAACGATTCTTAAGGATACCAGTCTTACTCCTTTTGAAAAGGTCGAGAGAATGCTGTCAGATTATGTTTCTAAAGTCGTCGCTAACCAATCTTTCTACAAAATTATGTTGTATGAACAGGTTCTAAAACAAAATCCGGTCATACTCAAGCTCATCAAAGAACTTAAATTAAATTATGCTTTTCTTACCTCAGAACTAATTAAAGAAGGTCAGCGAAGTGGAGATTTTAAAAAAGAAGTTGATGTAATACTAGCCTTGAATACTTTGACCGGTACCGTAACCCAAGCCGTCATTAACCAAGATTATTACTTCGAATTTAATAACTACCAAAAATTAACGACTAAAGAGCGTAACGAACTTTTGTACGACAAATTATACAATCACCAGAGGATCATTTTTAAAACATTACTTGGATATGAAAAATAAAAAATTCTTTTTTAATTTGATTGTTATCCTGCTTCTAGGTGCTTCTGCAAGTGCCCAGGAATCTAAAAAGATAACTTTGCAAGAAGCAATTGATCTAAGTCTGGCTAACAGTCACAACCTCCGTATCTCAGATCTTAAGATTACAGAAGCTATCGCCAACGTACGCGCTGCGAAAGACCACAGACTGCCTGAAGCCAGCGTCAGTGCCAGTTATTTAAGATTGAACAGTGCAAATGTCAATCTTGCTTCAGCCCCTGAAGGACAAGGTGGTCCGGATATTAACCAAGCATTGTACGGGTTGATCAACGTTTCATATCCGATTTATACTGGAGGTAAATTAAAATATGGCGTTGAATCCGCGAATTATCTGGAGCAGGCAGCCAGACTAAGTGCCGCCAATGACAAGGATGCTGTGGTCTACAATACCATCGAGGCTTACACCAATCTTTATAAAGCAGGCATCGCAGTCAACGTAATCAAAGAAAATCTTCAGGCTTCCGGGAAGAGAGATACCACGTTCTCCCGTCTTGAGCAAAACGGATTATTGGCCAGAAACGACCTTTTGAAAGCTCAATTGCAAACAAGTAATATCTCTCTTGCACTATTAGATGCAGAGAGTAATCTCAAACTAGCTAATGTAAGCATGGATCTGATCATGGGGCTTCCGGAGAATACTATGATCGAAATAGATCCCGTATTTCTAAATGAATCTCAGCAACTGTCAACCATAGAAGACTTTACCAATAAAGGCCTCAATCTTAGAAAAGACGTTCAAGCCTTGGAATTGCAACAAAAAGCTGCTGCCAATTCAGTCAAGATAGCTAAAGCAGACGCCTATCCGTCAGTTGCCTTGACAGGAGGATATGTAGCAGCAGACATACCCGGCTTTATTACTATTTCAAATGCAGTGAATGTGGGAGTAGGTGTTAAATATAACATTGCATCACTTTGGAAGACCAATACGGGACAAGCCAAAGCAGAAGCCATGTCACTAGAATTACAATCTTCTAAAGACCTTTTATCAGATCAGATCAAACTACAGATAAACAGGGATTATCAGAATTATCTGCTGTCAAAACAAAAGATCAATGTCTATGAAACTGCTATTACCCAAGCAACTGAAAATTATAGGATCACTAACAATAAATACAATAATAGTTTGGTAACTATTACCGACTTGCTCGAAGCTGATGTATCCCTTTTACAAGCAAAGTTGAATGTGTCACTTGCGAAGGCAGACGCAGCACTAGCTTATCAAAAAATCCTGAAAACAACGGGTTCCCTTTCCAAATAATCAAAGTTAAAAGTAAGAAAATAGAAGTTAGAAATTAGAATGGAACGCTGAATTTTAAGCACATCAACAAATTGACAGACGAAAACATACCCGACAAAAACTTAAATAAATAAGATCATAACAAATAATAAATATTTTAATAATGTCGACCATAACAAACGAACCAAACGTCAAACCATCTAAAAAAAGAAGCCCCGTATTTATCATCATTCTTTTTGTTTTAGTAAGTGGTGCTGCTTGGTTTGGAATAACAAAATATAATCACAGTCTTCATCATGAAGAAACAGATGATGCACAGATTGAAGCTAATGTCAATCCTGTAATTTCCAGAATATCCGGATATGTACTTGATGTCAAAGTAGATGACAATCAAATGGTAAACAAAGGGGATACATTACTAATATTAGATCCACGGGACTTGAAAGTGACTTTGCACCAGGCTGAAGCAGCTCTAGCTACAGCGAAAAGTAATTATAATGCTGCAGTAGCAAACACAAGTGCTGCAAGACAAGGTATCAACACCTCAAAAGCAGCAGTGAATACCGCAGAATCTCAGATCCAAACTGCTAAAGTGAATGTAACCAGAACAGCACAAGATCTTGAACGATATGAGAATCTGATTAAAGACCATTCCATCACTCAACAACAATATGAGCAAGCAGTAGCTGCCAATCAGACTGCTCAAAAACAATTGCAGGTTTTAATCAATCAAAAGCAGCAAGCCTATGCACAAACTGGAGTTGTTTCCTCACAAAGTAACGCTACTTCTTCTCAAATCGAGGTCACTTCTTCCATCATTAAACAAAGAGAAGTAGATGTGGAAAATGCAAAACTTAACCTTTCATACACAGTCATCATTGCCCCGGAAAGTGGTATTGTCTCTAAAGTACCAGTACAGAAAGGTCAATTTCTTCAGGCAGGATACAATTTATTTAGCATAATTCTTAGCAATGACAAATGGGTAGTCGCTAACTTTAAAGAAACACAATTTGACAGAATGGTTGAAGGTCAAAAAGTGACTATTAAAGTAGATGCGCTGCCTGATCATGAATTCGAAGGAGTGCTAAGTTCGTTTTCAGCAGCTACAGGATCTAAGTTTGCCTTGCTTCCCCCTGATAACGCTAGTGGAAATTTCGTAAAAGTAGTTCAACGACTGCCTATCAAAATAGATTTTGTCAACAAAACAGATCCAGAGATCAAAAGGCTGCGAGCGGGAATGAATGTGGAGGTCGATGTGCATTTGAATTGAAAGTCAGAGGTCAGAGGTCAGAGGTCAGAAATCAGACGCTAGATGCTATACACTAGATTCTAGAAGTCAGAAATTAGAAATTAGAAATTAAAATGGTGTTTCGTAAAATTTGATGGTGTTTCCATTCCCGATTACTGATTACTGATTACAGATTTTTTTTTGACTTCAGGCTCAATTCACCCCATCTAAAATTCAAATATCAAAAACAATCCAACATGCAGGATTCATTAGTAGAATATGGCGGAAGAAGGGTGATCATCACGATCACAGCAATCTTTTGTGCACTCCTTGAGATTGTCGATACTACCATCGTCAATGTGGCCCTCAACGATATGAGGGGCAATCTCGGAGCTACGCTGACGGAAGTTGGTTGGGTCATCACGGCATATGCTATCGGAAATGTGATTATTGTTCCGATGACCAGCTGGCTTTCACAGCAATTTGGAAGAAGAAACTATTTTGCGGCTTCCATCATCATATTTACTGTTTTTTCCTTCCTTTGTGGCAATGCAAACGGCATATGGGAACTTGTATTTTTCAGATTTGTCCAGGGACTTGGCGGAGGAGCATTGCTCGTAACTTCACAAACAATCATTACAGAGTCGTATCCCATCGAAAAACGTGGCATGGCGCAGGCCATCTATGGTCTTGGCGTAATCATCGGACCGACATTAGGTCCGCCTTTAGGTGGATATATCGTGGATCATTTTAGTTGGCCATATATATTTTACATTAATATTCCGATCGGTGTAATAGCTACATTATTGACTTTACAATTCGTACGAAGTCCAAAATATGCAGCTAAAAAAGCAAGTAATGAGATCGACTGGCTCGGAATAGCATTGCTCGCTATCACTGTGGGTTCGCTTCAATACGTTCTCGAAAGAGGTCATGAAGAGGATTGGTTCCAGAGCCAAACAGTCACCATGCTATTCGCTGCTGCCATTCTTGGACTATTCTTCTTCATCTGGAGGGAATTAACCTACAAAAATCCCATAGTTGAACTGCGAGTTCTTAAGAATGGAAACCTGCGTATAGGTACTATCATGTCTTTTATTCTCGGTTTTGGACTGTATGGTTCGACCTTTATTCTACCATTATATACACAGAGTACATTGGGATGGACTGCACAGCAATCAGGTGCTCTCATGATCCCTGCTGCATTGACCACTGCCTTCATGATGCCATTAATCGGACGGCTGATCACTGCCGGGGTTAAGAATCAATATTTAGTAGCCGGAGGACTCTTCACATTTTTTGTTTATAGCTTGTGGGGTTACAAAATAATCACACCTGATACGGGTGCAGACGCTTTTTTCTGGATGCTAATCGCTCGTGGTATAGGACTTGGATTACTGTTTATTCCAATCACAGCTTTATCTCTATCTACATTGAAAGGTCAGGAGATAGGACAGGGAGCTGCATTTACAGGTATGATGCGGCAACTAGGAGGATCGTTCGGGGTGGCGATGATCACTACCTTTCTATCACATCAGAATATGGCATATAGAAATGATCTAGTCGGGAAATTAGACGTAAATTCAATGGCTGTGCAACAACGTGTCAATGGCCTTCAACAATCATTTATGGGAAAAGGAATGACGCCTGATGTGGCGCTGAAAGCAGCTTATAAAGCATTAGATTATGGCGTTAGTAAACAAGCTGCCGTTTTGTCGTACATGGATGTATTTCTATATCTGGGCATCATATTTTTGATCTGCATACCATTTATATTATTCGTGAAGCAGAAGAAAAATGCGCCGAAAGTAGACTTGGGAGAAGCGATGCATTAAAGTAATTGTAATTTATTAATTGTTAATTATTATTGAGTTTTGAGTTTTGATGCTTACTTTCACTGCTTTAATACCAATGCATAATTAAACTTTGAAAAAATATCTATTTTACATTTGGCCAATAATAATTGTCGGGTTATTTAATTCCTGTGAAAATAAACAACGTGAAGTAATTCCGTCCATTTACCATTGGAAACAAACTTTTATTCTAACAGAATCCGAAAAGAGTAAACTTGCAGAAAATAATATTCACAAAATATATGTGCGTTATTTTGATATTAAACTAATGAACGGAAAAGATATTCTGCCTGTTTCCAGCATAAAATTTGAAGATAAAATAGATACAAATTTGGTCCTCATACCGGTAGTTTATATTGAGAATGACATTTTTGCAAAGTTACAGAAAAGAGGATTAGACACTCTTGCTAGAAAATTAGTAAATAGAATTAGAGATATTGAAAGTAAAAATGGCCTGAACTCATACCAAGAGATACAGATCGACTGCGATTGGACAGCGGGTACGAAAGATGCTTATTTTAATTTCTTAATACTCATCAAATCGATGATCGGTGATGCAAAACTTTCATGTACACTGCGACTTCACCAATTTAAATACGCTCAGAAAACAGGTATCCCACCAGTAGATGAAGTCACCTTGATGTATTACAATATGTCAAGAGTGCAGGACATGAAAACCTATAATTCTATACTTGATAATACAGAAGGCGAAAAATATATAAAAGGAGCCATAGAATATCCATTGCACATCAATATTGCCCTGCCATTATTCAGTTGGGGCGTATTATTTCAAAATGGTTCTCTGTCTGCTTTACTACCGGGACTAAATGATGCTGACCTTATTAATATGGGCGCAAAGTTAATCTCCGGTAACCAAAGTTACCGCTTTGAAAAAGATACATTACTCCAGGATAAATTTATCAGAAAAGGTGACATCTTAAGATTAGAAGAGATTACCTTTAAGGAATTAAAAAGAGCTGCAGAAATATGCGTTTCTATTGTTCCAAAAGATCAAAATTCAATTAACATTACATTTTATCATCTTGATTCTGTCCAATTACATTCATATGACGTACATCAATTCAAAAAAATTCTGGATACTTTCCAGTAAATTAATTGCCATAATAATTTTGTGGGGATTTAATACATCCTGTTTTGATGATTATGAACTTGAATCCTACAGATTTCATCTGTTTAACGAAAACACGGCAAAAGTTGAACATAATAAGCCATTTTATTATACTTTGAATTTTCTAAACGGAGATAATAATCCCCTGAACAGCGCCGGAATAGATGAAAATCTAGAAGAATGGTATACTTATTTAGGTAAAGTGGTCAGTAAAATAGACATTAATGAAATGCTTTATGGCTATTGGGCTGGCGGAGCAATCGATGAAAAGACCGGAGTATTAAATTCAAAAGAGTTCCTGGAATATTATTCCTCCGGGCCAAAAATTAAAAAGGCAAATAATGAAGCATATCAGTACATGATATTCGCCAAAAGGTGTGAATATTTTTTAAGAAATGACATGGTGGATCAATATCAATGGAATACTGACATTGATCAAGCGAAATATGATCGGGAAGAAGCTGCGAAAAAAATCATGCGAACCAAACTAATTAAAGAAGCTCAGGTAGAATTAACTAAAACTTCCGATGCATTTCTAAAGACAAGATATGCCTATCAAGTCATCGTCCTTTCTAGATACAATGAGGATCTAAAAACATGCCAAAGTACTTATGTAAAATATATAGAAAACAATACCCAACAATCAGTCATAAACTATTGGGCAATGTTGCATTATGCCGAAAAATGCCTTGTAAATGTTCAAAAGAAAGACCTTGCCTATGCTCGTGTTTTCAAAAATTCAATAGCAAAAAGGTATCGTACATATCTTTTATACAACAAAACTAATCCTACTGAATTAATCTCACTGACTAAGGGTCCAAAGGATCAGGCCGCAATCTGGACGCAGGCAGCCGTGCATGATCCGGGCAGGTCTTTGACTGCATTAAGTGCTATTTATGCCCTTGATCCAAATGATAAAGATCTTGCTTTTCTTTTCTCCAGAGAAATTAACAAAATAGAACATTGGCTGTATACAAATAGATTGACCAATGCTGCTCTGGACGCATATGATTATAATACCGGGACCTACATAAAACAGAATCTAGAAGATGATAAGAAATATACTAATGAAGTAATAAGTTTGGCTGAGAAAATAAACGATGAAGCCAAGGTAAAAGATAAAGCCTATTGGAACCTTGCACTTGGTCATTTATATTTTTTAATAAAAGAAAACAAAAAAGCCTTAAGCAAACTCGAGACCGCACTTACCCAAAACCCCAATCCGGATCAATTAATACAAATTAAAACGACAAGGATATTATGTTTTGATCTTGATCAAAAAAATAATGCGGGAGTAGAAGAAAAGATATATCAGGACTTAGTAGATCTTCTGAATATGGATGCGAAAAGCAAGAAATACGTTGAAGAGAACGATGGCTTGGAAAGAAAATACTCCTCTACAGATCAACTGATCGCTATGGTTGCCTATAAATTTGAAGAAAATAAAGAAATAGCTAAATCCGCACTACTGCTATCCCATTGTGCAGAATTGTTGAGGATGCAAAAAAAATTCATTTCATTTTGGATGCATTATGATGATTACTTCTTTTATCTGGACGAAATGGCTGGACCACAGGAATTGAAATACATCCTCGATCTTATAGAAAAACCCAATAAAACCAATTTCGAATCTTACCTTATCTCAAAAGCAGTTTTCGATAAATACAAACTAATGGACCTATACGGCACCATGCAGATGAGGGAAGAGAAATATACAGAAGCAGCTAAAACATTGAATCAGATACCTGCAGAATACTGGCATACAGGTGTGATCGAATATGATACTTATCTGGATGCAAATCCTATGCATGCTGATTTTTATAGTGGTCATTCAACTACTGCAGCAGACACGATTCGGTTTACTAAAGTTGAATTACTAAATAAAATAATTGAATTGCAGAACAATGCAGCAAGTGGTAAAAATGCTGCGATGAATTATTTCACACTTGGCAATATATTTTACAATATGACACATCACGGTAATTCATGGATGATGATGCGCTATGGTTGGTCAACAAATGAGGAACCGGATAATAAAAATTATAGTCAGAGAGTGGATGAGGCTAATTATTATGGTGGAGCAAAAGCAATATATTATTACAAAAAGGCTGCAGATGCATCGAAGAATAAAAAATTCAGTGCCCTTTGTCTGCGCATGGTTTTAAAATGTGATGAATTTAGAGACTATATGACTCCATGGTATGATTATGAAAAGGAAAGACCGGTATTTGTGTCTAAATATAAAACAGAATTGATTAAAAATTATCCTAATTATTACGATGAATTACTCAACGATTGTGGTTCGTTTTATAGATATATGCATTGAAAAATGAATTAGTTCAAAGCCAATTTAATGAAATATTTTGGAATTTAAAATATCAATAACTCAAGTGTCGGTAATTCAGAAGCATTGACAAATGTCTTACTGCTGAGTCTTTTGGAAGTAGATTGTATTTAACTAATTAATTATTATTTTTCCTTAAATTTGATTTTTAAGGCAAAAACTACTGTTGCTAAATCCTGTGTATGCGGGACTAAAATATTCCATCAAGCTTGTATTAAGAATTAAATTTTTCTTTAAAAGAAGCGAATTGACTATCGGAACTTACTTTAATAAAATAAATTGAATTGCTCATTAAAATAACGTACATTCTTTAGATTTTTTTTATCTTAGACTTTTATATTTATTAAGTACTAACACCTTTTGCAATGAAAAAATACTACCTTATTCTAACGTTAATGCTATGCTCAGTAGCGTCATATTCACAAATAATATTTCAGGAAGATTTTGACGGAGTAGGCGGACCTACCTCTGGTGGAGCCGGCACTTATAAGTTTCCGGACGGATGGTTTCTGCGCAATGTAGATAACAGAACTCCTGACGGTGGTGTGGCATACGTCAACGAAGCCTGGGAAAGAAGAGAAGATTTCGTAACTAATGTCTTAGATTCTACAGCATTTTCAACATCATGGTACGTTCCTGCAGGTCAAGCGGATGATTGGATGTGGACCCCATTAATTGGCCCTCTACCTCCAAATTGCCTCCTGAAATGGAAAGCTATAGCTTATGATCCACAATACCAAGACGGCTATGAAGTAAGAGTTATGACTCAAGCCGGAGGTCCACCCACAGGAGGGACTGGAGCAATTGGCAATCAAATAACAAATTCTACCTTAGCACTAAGCATTCCTGCTGAAAATTCTACATGGACAGATAGACAATTATCTCTTAGTGCTTATGCAGGACAAAGTGTATATATCGGTTTTAGAAATAATAGTATTGATAAGTTCTTGTTGCTTATTGATGATGTCGTCGTCGAAGCTGTAACCAATTTTGATGCTAATTTGACGGCGTATGTCATACCAAGTAATTATTCAAATATACCGTTGAATCAGGTAAGCCCTATTTCCTTTAAGGGGACGATCCGGAATGATGGTTCAAGTTCTTTATCAAACGTCATCCTTAATGCAAAGGTTTATGATGAATCAGATATGCAATTGTATGCTACATCCAGCAGTCCACTTGCCACTCTTGCCCCGGATGCTTCTGCAAATTTTACTACTATAGGTTCTTATCTCCCATCTATAACAGGTAAATTCCGTATTGAATATTCAGCGACTATGACTGAAGTCGATGAAATGCCCTTAAATAACACTCAAACAGATTCAATCACAATATCAGATTCCACATTTTCAAGATCCATAGAGCCTGTCACAGGCTTTATAGGAATCGGTGCCGGCAATGGTGGTTATATGGGTAATCAGTTTGCAATAGCAAATAATGGAATTTTAACCTCCGCATCAATTTCTGTGGCGTCAAGCTCCCAAGGAAGCAAACTTGGAATGGCTGTTTTTGACTATGCAAATGGTAAACCTTCTACGTTGTTGTACCAGTCGTCGGACAGCCTGATAACAAATATAGCTGCAAATGTATATACTTTTTCATTGCCAAATGGCGGACTGGCTGTATCTGCAAATGACACGATCGTTGTTACTGCAGTAGAAATCGATTCTACCCTTGCATTAGCTCAGACAAATAACATATTTACACCTGGAACTTCTTGGGTCAACTGGCCAACAAATCCAAATGGGGGATGGTCAAATATTGAAATATTTGGTTCGAATTTAGCAAAACCATTTTCTATAAATGCCAATTTTGGGTTTGATTGTGATACAATACCGATAGTCACACCATCCATTCTGACACAGCAAGTTTGTAACGGAGGCTCTTCAACTGCTATTACATTTATAAGTGATCAACCAAATACGACTTTCAATTGGACAAATGATCAACCATCTATTGGTTTGGCAGCAAATGGCACAGGTGATATAGCTTCATTCACAGCATTAAATATGGGTACAACTCCTATTACTGCCAATATTACGGTAACTCCGGTGATAGATGAAGTGTGTGCAGGTGATCCTGTGGTAGTCACAATTATAATCAATCCTTCTCAGTCATTAAATGCGACCCCGTTAATGCAATCTATTTGCTCAGGTGAAAGCATTGAAGACATTATAATAGATTTAGTGCCTGCAGGTGGATTTAACTGGACCAGAGATAACGTAGCTGAAGTGACAGGTATAGCTGCTTCAGGAACTGGGAACATTTCAGGAACTTTAATGAATACTATCCCAGGAACAACAACAGTTAATTTTACGATATCTGCAACTGGAGGCCAATGCAATGGCATTCCGGTGATCGCCAGTGTAGAGGTAAGTTCGATATCAACGGTCGATACAATTATCGATCAGGTGTATTGCGTAGGCAATTTTGTTGATTCTTTAGTGATTACAGGAAGCAATCCGGAAGCTACATACACTTGGTCCAATGACAACCCTGCTATCGGACTAGGTGCTTCTGGGATCGGGAATATACCACAATTTACAGCAACTAATTCCCAATCAACTCCTATAACAGCAAACATTACAGTGACACCGTCAGGTTCAGCAGGTGGCAACTCCCTTGTTCCTGAAATTTTATACTACAAATTTAATGAGAGTGGACCATCAGTAACCAATTATGCATCAAATCCACCTTCTGGTGCAGCTACTGCTACGATTATGGGTTCACTTTCAATTACAGAAAGTGATCTATGTGAAAATGCTTTGACCGGTAGTGGAAACCCATCGAGTACTGACTATTTAAATACTGGCTGGGCGACTAATTTACCGGGAGATTTTACCATTTCATTTAAGTCTTCGAAAATAATACCTTCAGCAACATTATTTTATATATTCAGTGACGATAATATCGGATCTTTCAGATGTTTCACGAATGGTGTAGCCGGACCTAATAATTGGATGTTGAGAGGCACAGGTATTGCTGATGTTTATGTTAACGGTGGAGCGACTGTAGCACCACATACCACCACCTTTGTGTATGATGCTACTGCCGCCAATATAAAAGGTTATCTTGATGGAGTGCTAGTTACCACAGTAAACCAAGGTTTACCTATAATCAATGGGACTAGTCAATTTAAGTTAATGGGATACCCCTCTAGTGTAGGCGCTCCTTTAGGTGGACAATTAGATGATTATAGACTTTACTCAAGAGCTTTAACTGCTGAGGAAGTTGCTACCCTTTCCGGTTGTTTAACAGAAGGCTGTGGAGTTGAACCAAGAACATATTCAATAACTGTGAATCCCGAGGTGGATGTTACGGTAAGTCCAATTATACAATCAGTATGTTCGAATAATGAAATATCTGCAATAATTACCACTGCCGATGGATCAGGTTATGCATCTACCTGGACGAGAGATAATACGACAAATGTTACCGGCATAGCATCAAATGGTAGCGGCGATATTACAGGTACACCTGTAAATACAACCCTAACAGACCAAATAGTAGTTTTCACGATCACAACCACAGATGGTATTTGTTCATATACAAATACTGCATCAATTACAGTCAATCCACAATTTGAAACAGATCAGGTTAGTAATATTGTCGTGTGTAATGGATCAGCCGTAAGTGATATTACTTTATCAGGTACAGATCCAGAGGCAACTTATAGTTGGACTAATGACAATACCTCCATAGGCCTTGGAGCAAGTGGAGATGGAAACATTCCTTCTTTCAACGCCTTCAATAATACAAACGCACCTGTAGTTTCCACTATCACTGTTACATCTATGTCAGAAGGTGGTGGTGAGGGAGAGACAATTACAGAAAATTTCTTGAGCACAGGTGAAATACAAACCTTTGAAGTTCCTGCTGGTGTTACTTCCATTTATATCGAAGCAAATGGAGCAAAGGGCTCAAATGCACAAAGTGGAGCAGGAGCAGGTTTAGGCGCATCTGGAGGAAAAGCTTCAGGTAATTTAGCTGTTGCACCTGGACAAATAATCAATATTTATGTTGGTGGGTCAGGAAATGGATCTTCTGGCGGATTTAACGGTGGGGGAGCCGGTGGTTCAGCTATCGGCGGTGGTGGAGGTGGTGCTTCAGATGTAAGAATAGGAGGTATCGACCTTTCAGATAGAGTGCTAGTGGCTGGCGGCGGAGGCGGCGGAGGCGGTGTTGGATGTGAAGCAACTTACAATGGTGGTAATGGCGGTGAAGGGGGAGGCTTAGCCGGGATGAACGGGACAAATAGTTCTGATGGCGGAGGCGGCGCAGGAGGAACCTTAGGTAACGGCGGAAACGCGGGAATTGGATGTGGAGGTTTTCTGGGCCAACCAGGTAACGTTCCAAATGGAGGGGATGGACAGGAATGCTGCTGTTTTGGAGCACCAAGTTTACCGGCTGGCGGCGGTGGTGGAGGTGGCTTCAATCAGGGTGGCGGCGGTGGCGGCGGATCAGCCGGAACTGTTGGATGTATCGGTAATAATAAAGGCGGTGGAGGCGGAGGCGCAGGAGGCTCCTCATACATTGGAGGAGTGACCTCAGGAATTGTAACTGACGGGACAAATAATGGAGATGGTTTTATAAGTATATCTTACAATATTTCAGAAGAAGAACTCTGTTCTACTCAACCTATCACTTTTACGATCACAGTCAATCCGACACCTTCATATACTTTCACTTCAGATGGAATCTCATATTCAGAAGGCGACACCATCACTGCTTGCAATCAACAAGTGCTGGAGATTGAAATTACTTCTCCCGATGCTACAGATTATACCTTTACAAGATTATCTAATGGAAATGTCATCGAAAGCGGGTCGACACCGGCTTCTTTCGATTATACAGCGACAAATGCAAGAGAGGGTTATTACGAAATTGGAATTGAAAGTTCATTTGGCTGTATTGTAAAAGATACCATTTATTTATTGGTGAATCCAACGCCAAATCCAACAGCAACTGCAACTCCAAACCCAATTTGCCAGGGAAGTGATTTACAGCTCGGAGTAAATGGAAATAATAACTTTGATTTTGCATGGTCAGGACCTAACGGTTATACATCGAATGAGAAAAATCCTGTAATATCCGGTATTCTACCATCTGCATCAGGCATTTATACTGTCACAGTTACCAACTTAAATGGCTGCAGTGATACTTCATCCGTGAATGTATTGGTCAATCCGACTCCTACATATACCTTCACTTCAGACGGCATCGCATATTCAGAAAGTGATACCATTACAGCTTGTAATCAGGATATACTAGACTTGGTAATTACATCTCCTACTGCGGTGGATTATACTTTTACAAGATTATCGAATGGCAATGTGATCTCAAGCGGCACGACTCCCGGATCCTTCAATTATACAGCAAACAATGCAAGAGAAGGTTACTATGAGATTGCTGTGTTCAGTTCTTTTGAATGTATCTTAAAAGACACGATTTATTTATTGGTCAATCCTCTTCCCAATCCAACTGCTACAGCGACTCCAAACCCAATATGTCAAGGAGGTAACTTACAGCTTGGTGTCAATGGAAATAATAACTTTGACTTTGCATGGTCAGGACCCAACGGTTATACATCAAATGTCAAGAATCCTACCATAATTGGGATCACACCAGCAGGATCAGGTGCATATACCGTTACAGTAACTAATTTAAATGGTTGTAGTGATACGTCTTCTGTAAGTGTCTTAGTCAATCCGACCCCTACCGCAGTGGCGGCACCTGCTGCTCAAACTATTTGTTCAGGTAGTGCGATCACGACCATTGTTATAACAGGAGCGGTTAGTGGAACTACATACAATTGGACCCGTAATAATACTGCAACTGTGACAGGCATTGCTGTATCAGGAAGCGGCAACATTTCCGGTTTATTGACAAATACTACACTTTCTCCTGTCACGGTGACTTTTACAATCACTCCAACAGCAAATGGATGTGTTGGTACATCGATAACAGCAACAGTTATTGTCAACCCAACTTTAATACTTACCGTAACTCCAACTACTCAAACCATCTGTTCAGGATCTCTTATAACGACGATCGTTCCAGGTGGCGGCATACAAGGATCTGTGTACAACTGGACTCGTGACAATACGATCTCAGTAACGGGCATTGCAGCCTCAGGTTCTGGAAATGTTAATGGGATACTCACCAATACTACCTTAGTTCCGGTTACTGTGACATTTACTTTCACATCAAATCCATATGGATGTGCAGCAACATCCATTAGTGCGACAGTGATCGTAAATCCTACACCTATCGGAACTATCTCTATCGCCCCTAATCCAGCGTGTGTTGGCTCTACCGTGCAGTTGTCATCTACCGGAGGAACGACATATAACTGGTCCGGACCAAATGGATTTACAAGTAATCAGCAAAACCCTACCATCTTAATAATAAATCATCTACAAGCTGGTAAATATTATGTGACGATCACTAATAGTTTCGGATGTTTTGTCATTCTTGATGATGAACTTGAAGTATTCTATCCTCCTTTAGCTGAAGCAAGCTTTGATGTTTCTACAGCATGTACCGGATCTGATCTTCAGTTGTACGGCAGCGGAGCAGGTTCTTATGCATGGAGTGGACCAAATGGATTCACAAGTACTCTGCAGAACCCGGTGATCGAAGATGTGACAACACTCAATAGTGGCTTATATATACTTACAGTAAATAGTCCAAATGGGTGCACAGCAACTTCATCATTAAATATTACCATCAATACGCCGCCACAGTTGTCTGCCAATCCTGCATTCACACAGACCTGCGAAGGCTCTTCGGTTCAGTTGACTGGAAGTGGATCAGGAGCATTCTCGTGGTCAGGTCCTGCGGGATGGTTGAGCAATATGCAGAATCCGGTGATCGATAACATTCCATTGTACATGTCAGGCTTATTCACCGTGACATTAACGGGTAATACCGGATGCAGTAGTACCGCTTCTGTAGAAATAAAGGTATCATCATATATCAATGCTATCGCAACTGCTACACCGAATCCGGTATGTGAAGGTCAAAGTTTGCAACTTCATGCTGAAGGAGGTACGTCATATCTATGGAATGGTCCGGCAGGATTTAATTCTACGGAGTCTGATCCGAGGATTGACAATATCATTGAGGCTCAGGAAGGTATTTACTATGTCTACATAACTAATGAAGGTGGATGCTATGGATATGCTGAGGTCAAGGTAGAAGTTCTGCCTGTCCCAAAAGCAAGTGCTTATGCTACACCAAACCCTGTAAATGAATTTAGTTCCGTACAATTCTTTGCAAGTAACGGCCTTGCGTATCTTTGGAGTGGTCCACAAGGTTTTATATCTACTGAACAAAATCCAGTTATCAGAAAGGTCAACAGGAATATGGCCGGAGTATACACAGTGACAATTACGAATGAGAATGGATGTCCAAGCGTGATCAAAATAATTCTAAGGGTATTATTCACCAACAAGGGTGGCAGCATCACAGATGGAAATGACGAACTATCTATAAGAACAGATAATGCGGGAACCGTTTATCCGAATCCTACAAATAACTTACTTTATTTTGAGACTGCAAGCCGATCAGCTATCGATTACATGATCTATGATATGAATGGCAAGTTGCAAATGCAGCAACAATCTACTACAAACATTTATATCAAGACAGAGAACCTATCTACAGGGATCTATCAAATCAGATGGAAACCACAGGATCAGGAGAAATGGATCGTCAGTAAATTTGTTAAGATCAGGTAAGATATTTTTATCAAATAATAACCCCGTTTGGAAGTTCTAAACGGGTTTTTTTATTTTTAGGTAGAATTCATATGAAAGATATTGGGACACAATTTAAACAAATCACTTGAGTAGTATTCTGCCGCATAATTCAGAGCCACTCTAGCCCTAATAAATTAGGAAAATCTGTTATACATCATTAGAAAAAATAATATCAAAGAAATAATACAATACGCAACTCAAGTTTCAGTTTTAATCATAAATAGATTATGTATAATTTGAATCTTCTCAATTTAGCTAAAAAGTCCGATCTAATGGACATAGCTATCGAAGTTTGATTCTAATTGCTAATTTCTGACTACTGACTACTGATTATTTAATAAATGCCATTGTAATTACGAATAATATATCCTTATAAATAATAAAAAAGAAAAAGAAAAAGAGTGGTAGGAATAAAAGGCTTTTCAACATTACTAGTCGATTCTTTTGCTGAAAAAACCTTTTAAATGCAACCATAGAATATGTATACACTACAACAATATTAATGACCATGCCTATGAGCTCGACCGAATATGATGGTACAGAAAATGCTTGAAGCAGGGCAAAGAATATTACCATTATAAAAAAGGTGAATAAAATATAAAAACTACAAAACTCAGTACTGATAATCAAATAATCAGAGAAGAATTTACGATTCTTTGGAAAAACAATTTTTAAAAAAAAAGCAGTTGCAGGAATAATTATTATAAGTAAAATTTTGGAGACCTTCTCAGATTTATTGTGAAATATTTCAGACAAAGCAACAAAGTCAATTCCCCTACTAGCCATCTTAGAATCAACCATTTTCTGAAAATAGGTACCTGTGAGAAAAGTATTTAAATAGAACTTCAATTGCATATTGAGTCCATCAAGTAATGGAAAGATGAGATATAAAATAACGATCAACATAAAAAACGACAATGGCTTGAAATATGGTTTCCTCAGACCATTGCAATAATCCTGAGATAATTTACCGGGAGAAATAAAAATAGCTTTTAAAGTGGTCAGGAATTTTCCTTCAAAATGAGTTAAAAAATGAAAAGCTTCTTCAAAGAAGTGCGTAACTGATCTATCTTTCTCAGATAAAACTTTTTCTCCGCAACTGTGGCAATAAGTGCCATATAATCTGGCACTGCAATTAACACATTTATTTTGAGCACTTTTGTCAATTTTCATTCTTGGAAAAATTAGTTTTAAAATTAAGCATAGTTTTTGATTTTGAAAAATTTCAACGGAATTTCTCTATGCTAGCCTTTATGTAAAAAAATATATGAATAAAAAACTTTCTTAAAATATCGACATCTCTGTTTCAGTCGTTAACAACTCCAAAGCCTTCATTCCTCTCACGGAATTGCCTTTGCTATTTAACCTGGGGCTCCATACTGCCACAGTATATTCATGAGGATGAATAGCGATTATTCCTCCCCCGATTCCACTCTTCCCCGGCAAACCTACCTTGTATGCAAACTCTCCTGATTCATCATAGAAGCCGCAGGTCTGCATCAGGGCATTTAAACGCTTCACCTTGCTTTCAGACAATATCTTGTGATTTGTCCCCTGGGTGTAACCACTGTTTGCAAAATAGAAGAATGCATGTGCCAATTCCTTGCAAGACATTGCAATAGAACATTGATGAAAATAAAAATCCAGAACTGTCTCTACATCATTCTCCAAATTGCCATAAGACTTCAACATATTTGCCAAAGCAGCATTTCTGTATCCTGTAGATCTCTCTGAACTCGCCACCTTAACATCATAATCTATCGAAGGATTGTCAGCTAATAACCTTACAAATTCAATAAATTCTTCCTTCGGCTTTTTTAAATGACTCACCAATATATCTGCGATGACCAATGCTCCGGAATTGATAAATGGATTTCGCGGCTTACCCTTTTCATATTCCAATTGAATCAAAGAATTGAAAGGATTGCCTGATGGCTCCACCCCCACTCTGTCCCAAAGATTCTCTCCTAAAAATGATATGGCCATTGAAAGTGAAAAAACTTTTGATATACTCTGAATAGAAAACTTTTCATTACTATCACCTACCTGATGATCGATGGACGATGTGCTCAACAAGTGAATACCAAATTTGTCAGGATTAACTATTGCCAGTTCAGGTATAGAAAGGGATATTTCGCCATCTCCTTGCAGCGTTATGGTATCAGCATTTATCTTTTCTAAAATTTTTTGATAATCCATTTCTATTATTATTGTAGTAAAATTGAACTAAAATTAAGTTAATTTGATTCATCAAGTATCGAAAAAAATGAATTGAATTTACTATATGAATAAATACTTTCATTTGTTAAAGTGGTTTAGAGAATGTAATTTTGATTAAATTTTTAAAATAGAATTAATAAAAGACAATGGTTGATATAACAGTGGAAGAAATCAAAGCAAAGATGGACCGAAAGGAAGATTTTATATTTATTGATGTCCGTGAGCCATATGAATATGAAGAATATAACATCGGTGCAAGACTTATTCCTCTTGGAGACTTCATGGATAATATTTCAAATCTTGAAGAATATCGTGACAATGAGATCATCATTCACTGCAGAAGTGGCAAAAGAAGTTCAATGGCAAGCGAAGTATTAACAAGCGCCGGCTTTCCGAATGTAAAAAATATGGTAGGTGGCATCATACGATGGCAAGAAGTATTTCCGGGCTAAGTGACAAAATACCCCCAATTTGAATATATTTTCTCTCGTCAATTTAAGCTTTCGACTAGCAAGAATTTTTTTAAATATGTGATTTAATCATGAGGCTGATCGAAGTAGAAAAAGTAGCAAATTTAGATAAAGATACATTCAAGGAGCAATATCTTGACCCACAGCTACCTGTAGTTTTCACTGATCTCATTAGTGATTGGCCTGCCATACACTCATGGACCATTGAACATTTAAAATCCAAATACGGTACACTTCAGGTTCCAATTTACTCCAACACGATCATTTCATTGAACAAGGGACATTTATCTCCTAACAAAACCATGCCTTTCGGCGATTATCTTGATATGATCTCAGGCTCAGAACCTTGTGAGTTACGACTTTTCCTTTTCAACCTATTCAGATATGCTCCTGAGCTGAAGGATGATTACAAATTGCCCGGCATTATGGATGGTTTTTACAATGATTTTCCATTTTTATTTTTTGGTGGAAAGAGTAGTAAAGTTGCCCTGCATTATGATCTAGATATGAGCCATGTCTTTCTAAATCAGATCTCTGGAAGAAAGCGTGTGATACTATTTCCACCTGATCAAAGTAAAAAAATATATCAATTACCATTCACCGTAGCAAGTAATATAAATGTCAATAAACCAGACTACGCCAGACATCCTGCATTGAAAAATGTGAATGGATATGAGGTAATTCTGAATCCGGGAGAAACACTTTTTATACCTACAGGTTTTTGGCACTACATGGAATATTTAAATGGGGGATATTCTATCAGTCTCCGTGCTAATGAAAGCCTTAAAAGAAGGCTTAAGGGTGCCGCTAATATCGCCAAACATTACCTGGTAGACAAAAGCATGAAAAAACTATTAGGAAAAGAATGGCAGAATATCAAAAATAAATTAGCAGAGAAACGGGCTAATGCTGCCATTGAAAACTAGAATTAAGATAACTCCAGTTTAGGAGTTGATAATTATTTTGAAAAGCTAATTTATAATTACAACTTTATAAATTTCTTTATATCAAACGATTACCTTAATATCAAAATGCTTTTGTTAGCTGGACTCACTCATCGAAATTTCATTCTAACATCTTCTATACAACTGAATTTAATATGTTGTAAATCAATAATTTATATGGTGAAAAACTGTAATAATCAAAGACTCCCCCTTGGCCCCCTCTTGCAGAAGGGGATATTGTGCTATTCGACATTTTACATTTTACATTTCACATTTTACCTTATCAAGTTATCTTTTTTAATCTTGGAAGCAGAGCGTTACAGGTTAACTAATTTCTACCTTAGATTGACTATTAGCAACACTATCATAATTTATTTATAATATCGAAACTTCAGTTTAATTAAAATAAGCTGCTATTGCAGGAAAGGGTTATTGTTCCGCTCAAATCCAATCGTAGTAGGATCACCATGGCCGGGATATATTATAGTAGCGTCAGGAAGGGTCATCAGTTCACGTTCTATACTATCAATCAAGGTATCATAATTGCCACCCGGAAGATCTGTACGTCCAATACTTCCATAAAACAAAACATCTCCGGCAATGCATATTCCATCATTTTTTGAGTAAAATGATAAACTGGCCGGCGAATGACCAGGTGTAAATATTGAAATCAATTCGCTATGACCAAAGTTGATCTTCTCTCCTGCTTCAATATATCTTTGAGGTGCTGGAGAAGGATCCAGGTTGATGTCATACATCTTACTGATATTATCCATTGCATCCATGATATATTGCTCCGCAGCATGATACTCCGGAAGCAAGCCGTAAGTTTTGAAAACAAAGTTGTTACCAAGTATATGGTCTATATGACAATGAGTATTGATCAGTCTGACAGGTGTCAGTCCATAAGAACTTATATACTGTTTAAGCAAATCTTGCTCATCAATCGTATAGCATCCAGGATCAATGATGATACACTCCTTACTATCATCGTAGAGGATATAAGTATTTTCCTGAAAGGGATTGAACATGAAAGAATGAACCGTCAACATGTTATTTGTGTTTGAAAAACAAGATTTAACAGATGCTTAAGTGCAAATATGAGCATAAAGTCTTAACTTTCGAATTATTAAATGATTAATTTTTTTAATGTATTTGTTAAAAAATAATATAATTTTTCGTAATGTATTGGTGGTCATATTATTATGGCCTATTCTTTTATATAGCCAAACCAATCAGGTTCAATTTGGAAAAAACCGGGTTCAATACCATGACGACTTTGATCAATGGCTATATTACGAAACAGATCTCTTCACTGTCAACTGGTATGGTAAAAGCAAGACAGCCGGGCACAAGGTCGTTAGGATAGCCGAAAGAGAATTTAATGACATTATTAAGACTATAGACTTCAAAACTAATGAAAAGACCGAATTTCTTGTTTTTGCAGATATCACTGATCTCAAACAAAGCAATATAGGTATTTCAGATGCTTTCATCTATGATGATGATATTACCAAGACGATTGATAATAAGATTTTTATAGCGTTCGATGGTAATCACAATCACCTGCGTAAACAGATTCGCGAAGGTATAGCTGCTGTATATCTCAATAATATATTGTTTGGTTCCAATCTGCAGGAGATCGTCCAGAATTCTATCATGCTCAATTTACCACAATGGTACAAGGACGGACTTATTTCCTATTTTGGCGAAGAATGGAGCTCTACTTACGACGTTAAAGTGGCCAAAGCGCTCTCAAAAAAAAGGAATTCCAGTTTCGAAAGACTTGCTAAAGAAGACCCAAGACTGGCAGGACACATGTTTTGGAATTACGTCGGATTTAACTATGGCAAAAACGCAATCGGCAATCTGGTATATGTCACGAGGATTAATCGTAATCTTGACAAGGGATTTCAATATGTATTGGGTACCACGTATGAAAATGTCATCCAAAACGTCTTTAATTATTATAAAAATCAAAGTGAAACGAAGCTATCTAAATCCGCCGAAAAACCAATACCGCTAAAATCATTCACCAAACTTAAACAGAAGGAAAATGTAACTGCCATGTCCTATTCACCTGATGACAAATCACTACTCGTCGTGACCAATCAGATGTCTAAAATCAAGGTCAAACTGGTAGATGTTGCATCAGGAAAATACAAGACACTTTATAAATATGGTGCTAAGAATAAAATTCAAGCTCCAGACCCGAATTATCCAGTAGTGGCTTGGAATCCTGATGGTAAGAAAATATTAATTTCCTACGAAAAAAGAGATTACATCTATTTGAAAGAGTATAATCTTCAGACTGGCAAATCAATCACGCAATTGATCCCTGAACGTTACCAAAGAATTTACAGTATTGCCTATTGGAATGATAAAAATATTATTATCAATGGGACTATGGACGGATATGACAACTTATTTATGTACCGCCTGAGCACAAGGCAGACGACAGAGATCACCAACGCCCCCTTTGATCTTCTGGACATGGTGGTAGCCGGACAGGGAGATCAGAAAAAAATATATTTCAGCTCCAACAGACCTGATAATTCTATGATACCTATCCAGGGAGATACGATACTTCCAATAGGATCATTTGACATCTTTTCATTGGCTCAGGTTACTAAACAAGATGGCACCATGGCCTGGGAAATGGAACAGATCACCTTTACAAAATTGATCTCTGAAACTAAACCAACGGTGGATAAGTACGGGAGAATAAGTTTTCTTACTAATGAATTTAGAAATAACGCCATCATTAGGCTGTCACCAGGCATTACTTACCGATCTGAAGCCGAAAACGACTTCAGCATCCTCGGATCTGATCTCATTATTTCTAATTATGCTCTAAGTACTTCCAATCAAAATGTAATCATAAATGGCTTTGATGGTGAATTTAACAAACTGGTTAAAATAGATTCTACTAATCTGACCAACAATACTTCAGGTCTCTTAAAAGGACCAAAAGAATTTGGTTATGATATTAAATTATCTGCAAGTAAAATAGATTCTACTGCCAAGGTTAATGCCGGAAATACAATCTTTAATAAAGTAAAAGAAGAGATCCCTGAAAACATGAAATTCAGGACTAAATATGGAGAGTTGAAAGCTCCTGAGATAATTGAGAAAAAAATATCGGTTACTTCAAGCCAACCAATGCAAGAAGGTTCAAATAAAATGATGCCGCTCAATCCACTGAACATTGTTCCTTATAGATTGAAATTTAAGATCCATGAATCAAGCGCCAACTTTGACAATTCTCAACTTTTCGAGGGACTGAATACTTATGTGGGAGAAGGAGATGGTGGTCTATTTCCTCCCTTTGGTCTTTTATTAAAAGCACACATGAGGGACATGTTTGAAGATTACCGATTGGAAGGTGGCATCAGAATACCAATTTCTTTAAACGGGAATGAAACATATGTCCTTTTTGATGACTTAAAATCAAGAATTGACAAAAGAATCTCTATCTATAGAAAGGTAAGTAACGAAAGACTTGATTCCAATACACCCACGCAACCTATAAGAAAAAATATTGTCCTAATGGGTCAGTATGACTTAAAATATCCAATCGACCAATTCAATGCTGTAAAGGTAGGCTTGACACTCCGTCAGGACAAATTATTCTATAAAGCAACTGACAATATTACGCTCAATATTCCCACTGAGGCCATTGAGCGCGTTGGAATTCGGGCTACTTATATATTGGATAATACATTAGACAAGGGTCTTAATTTGTTTGCAGGTACCAGAGCTAAAGTATTTGTAGAATGGGTGAAAAAATTTGATCTCAATTTTGACAAGGGTGTTGCCCTGAATTTCAATAAAGGTCACATGTGGGTTGCCGGATTCGATGCCCGGAATTATTTTGAGCTCGACCGACACTCCATTTTCGCTACAAGATTGGCAAGTCAGGTATCATTTGGCTCTGAAAAAATCTTGTATTATCTGGGCGGTAGCGACGGTTGGCTATTTCCATCTTTTAATGAAGAAACACAAACTGCAACGGATGAAAACTATGCATATCAAATAGCAACTCCAAGCTTAAGAGGATTTCAGTACAATATTCGAAATGGCAATAATTTTGCTTTATTAAACGGCGAATTAAGAGTACCTTTCGTAAGATATCTTTCCAGAAGAACTCTGAGCTCTTCCTTTCTTAACAACCTACAGTTAGTTGGGTTTTTCGACATTGGCTCTGCCTGGAATGGATGGGATCCATTTACTAAATACAATCCTTTGAATACTGTATTTATCTCTCAACCGGGTATTGACATCAAAGTCAATTATTTTAGAAATCCAATAGTATTCGGATATGGTGGAGGGCTAAGATTTTTATTATTTGGTTATTTTATGCGACTTGATTATGCTAAAGGCTGGGATACAGGTACATTTACCAAGCCAAGACTTTACTTTAGCCTAGGAACAGATTTTTAGATCAATTCCGTCATTTAATATGAATAAATTCAACATTGGTATAAATCCATGCCACTATTACAAATGAAATACTATTTTTGAAACACATAAATTTTTAATATTTAATTCTGCAAAAAGATGCGCAACTTAATTTTAATATTTGCTTTGATTGCTTCCCAATTTTCATTATTGACTGCTCAAGACTTAAGAAATAATCCCAATTCAAACCATGCCAATAAGTTCGAGCAACTTGGCACCATATTGCCAACTCCAAATGAATACAGGACAGCCAGTGGATCTCCCGGAACAAAGTATTGGCAACAAAAAGCTGATTATAATATCAAATGCACGCTTGATGAAAAAAAACAACATCTGACAGGCAGCGAAAACATTACTTATCACAACAATTCACCGGACCCACTGCAATATCTTTGGATGCAACTAGATGAAAATGAACATAGCAGCATTAATAATGCAGGATATGTAAGTGAAGGATCATTGCCGAGATCTTTGGACGATGGAGATCTAAATAAAATAAAAGCAAATAAAGGTGATAACGGTTATGGATTTAATATCACAAAACTGACAGACGCATCAGGAAAAGCTATGAAATATACCATCAACAAAACTATGATGCGTATTGATCTTGCTACGACACTTAAACCCGGTGAAAAAATAGTGTTTAATCTTGATTGGAATTACAATATTGTGAATCGCATGGAACAAGGTGGTAGAGGTGGATATGAGTTTTTTCCGGAAGATGGAAATTATCTTTTTACGATGTCTCAATGGTATCCAAGGATGTGCGTGTATAGTGATTTTGAAGGTTGGCAGAATCATCAATTTTCAGGTCGTGCAGAATTCGCGCTTGCATTTGGCGACTTTAATGTAGAAATGACCGTACCTGCAGATCATGTAGTTTGTGCTACAGGAGAATGTCAAAACTATGCAGAATTGCTTACTCCAGCGCAAATGGGAAGATGGAAAATTGCTCAAACTTCAACGGAACCTGTAGAAATAGTTACATTGGCAGAAGCCAAAGCAGCTGAAGCAAGGAAAACATCCGGTACGAAGACCTATGTGTTCAAAGCGAAAGACGTACGCGATTTTGCTTGGGGATCATCGAGAAAGTTTGTATGGGATGCAATGTCTGTGGATATCGAAGGAAAAAAAGTAATGGCCATGAGTTTCTACGGTAAAGAAGCTTATCCACTTTATCGCAAATACAGCACTAAAGCTGTTGCACATACCATTAAAACATATTCTGACTTTACGATTCCATATCCTTACCCTGTTGCTCAAAGCATAGAGGCAGCTAATGGTATGGAATATCCTATGATCTGTTTCAATTTTGGGCGTACTGAGAAAGACGGTACTTATTCAGAAGGTATAAAAAATGGCATGATCGGTGTAGTCATTCATGAGGTAGGACACAACTTCTTCCCGATGATCATCAACAGTGATGAACGCCAATGGTCCTGGATGGATGAAGGACTTAATACATTCGTTGAATACCTTACTGAGGAGCTTTGGGATAATAAATTTCCTTCAAAGAGAGGACCGGCTAGTTCTATCGTAAATTACATGAAGTTGCCAAAAGATCAGCTTGAACCTATCATGACAAATTCTGACAATATCATAGGATTTGGAGCTAATGCTTACGCAAAACCTGCTACAGGACTAAATATTCTGCGTGAAACAATCATGGGCAGAGAACTATTCGACTATGCATTCAAGGAATATTGCAGAAAATGGGCTTTTAAGCATCCTACACCTGCCGATCTGTTCAGGACTATGGAAGATGCCAGTGGTGAAGATCTTGATTGGTTCTGGAGAGGATGGTTTTACGGTACAGATGCTTGTGACATCTCTATCGACTCTGTAAAGTATGCGGTTGCAGATCTTGATTCACCATTACCTAAAGTAAGGAGCGAGCAAAGAAGCATTGCAAAACCTGACGTCAACAGCTTCGAAGACATCTCCAAAGTACGAAATAGAGAAGATAAAAACATTGTTTTCCAAACGGATCGCGATACCACTTTGAGGGATTTCTATTGGAACTATGCCAGAGATCCTAAGATGTACGACACTACGAAATATACGGTGACTCAACCTTTGCGTGTGGAAGCTTTAACAAAAGATCTCAAAAAAGAATTTTCAAATAAACATGCTTATGAAATTTCTTTCACGAACAAAGGTGGTTTGGTAATGCCAATAATTTTGGAATGGATGTATAAAGACGGTACTAGTGAAATAGAAAGAATTCCGGCTCAAATCTGGAGAAAAGATGAAAACCACATTACTAAATCCTTTATTAAAGACAAGGAAGTTGCATCCATCAAGTTGGATCCAATGAAGGAGACGGCAGACATCGATGAATCAAATAATGGCTGGAATACCATGCCGGAACCTTCAAAGTTCAAGACATTCAAAAATGCTAAAAGCCGCGAAAGAGGTGAAGGGGCGGATGCAAATCCAATGAATAAAACAAAGAGATCTTGATTCTTTAAATCTAGATACATCATTTTAAGGGGGCAGCATTTTAGGATGTTGCTCCTTTTTTTATAAGATGTCAGTAGGTGTCTATCTAACCAAAGCAATTTTTATCAACTGAGATCTTTTCCCGGTACTCAACTTTAAAAAGTAAAGCCCTACATCAAGATCATTTACTCTAATGGAGTCTGTAGTGTTTTTCATCGTTTGTTTCATTAGCACTTTCCCCTCCATGTTAATAATTTGAATTTTGACTTTTTTGTCCTGAAATCCTTCGCTTAAGCGAATATTCAAAACGTCATTTACAGGATTTGGGAAATAAGATTCGAGGATTTCAATTTCCTTCCTCGAGTTAGCAGCTGTTTGACTATCTATAAATTCCAACATCAATTTCACCCATTCTGTGTATTGAATTCCGCTCGGATGTAAATTGTCATTGGCGACATATTCGGGTTTTTGAACACCTAATCTGGAAATAGGTGTAATGTTAAAAAATACAACTCCTTTAGCATCAGCTATCGATTTTGCATAATTGTTATATTGATCGAGTTCTATACTAATGGTATTTGGATTGCTACTTCCCTGCCCGTATGGAGTAAATGCATAATCAGGAATAGAAACGACGAATACCCGTGAAGGATCACCACCCGCATATCGGATAGCAGAATCCAAAAGTGCTGGAAATTCAGACTCATATTTACTAAATGGGGCATGTTGGAATTGGTTATTTACTCCAATAAGTAAGGATACCAGATTGTAATTTTGACTTTGGAGATTTTGACCTTTTATAGCCTGAACAAGGTCATCAGTCCTCCATCCGGTCGTAGCTATATAACGGATTTCATCGATCTGATAACCTCTCTTGATCAGCGAATCACCCAATTGAGTTGGCCAACGCATACCTGTAGCCACACTTTGGCCTATAGTATACGAGTCTCCTAGGGCCAACATTCTAACAGGAGATTGTATATTTAAATTCTGTGAAAAACCTTTAATAGAAAAAGCCAATACCAAAATTACGGCATACAGTTTCATAGAGTAAACTTTGTTACAAAATATACGTACGAATCAGTCTTTTAGTTTCGGTCTATTAATTTATGAAGGTCATTTAGAAGGAGATATCAATCCATAAAACTCTCCGGGATGTGACTAGCCATTATCTTCTTCAGTAGTCGCATCAGGTGCATTTTTCATGACAGAAGCAATACCATTTTTCATGGCGGCTTCGCTTTCATACATTTCACTGCTACCTATTATTTGACCATTGGAAGATTTTAGATTAAAATAGAACTTACCATTAGTGGAAGTTTTTATGTCAAATTTTGATTCGTCAGCTGAGTTCTTTTTAACAGACTCAATACCGTTCAAGCAACTAGCCTTGGAGGAATAGCCTTCACTTGCTAATATCCCTTGCCCATTTCCTGCCTTAAGATTGAATTGAAATTCACCATTTTTTCTGGTGCTAACTACAAATTTACCCATGATATTTTATTTTAAATGTGTGTAAATATGGGCATTGAAGCATCAATTTGTTAAAAGTATAAAAAATTAATTAATTTCTCAATTATATCAAGGAAATAGTTCGAAAGAATAAAAATGGCTAACCTACTCAATGGCACTTTTGAAAGTCTCTGAAAATCTAGAAGAATTTCAATATCACTCATTTTCCTCAAAATAAAATATGAACTATAAGGACAGGTCACGACCTATCCCTCCAGTTCATATTTTATTTTTAATCTTATCATTCTGATATCTTCAACAGTTTTTATGGAGCAATTTACATTGGTGCCCTTTACATTGGTCAACTAGCAAGGGCAATGCATTGCCCTTCTACCAAAAAAATATTCTATCATATTCGCATACTATCATACTCTAATACTATCGTACTCTAATACTTTCCAAACTCTCTTTCACCGCATTTACTGTATACTCTATATCTGATTCACTCAACGCATCACTGATAAACCATGTTTCATATGCAGATGGCGGCAGATAAACACCTCTATCCAACATGGCATGAAAGAATTTAGAAAATAAAGCATTGTTTGCTGCAGCTGCATCATCAAAATTTTCCACCGGTTTTTCACTGAAATGCACACTGATCATACTTCCCATATGATTGATGACATATGGTATACCACTTGCTTTCAGCACTTCGTCAAGACCCGCATGCAGGCGATCAGCCTTCACTTCGATATTTGCGTAAAAGTGTGGGTTTTCACTCAGCTCTTTTAATAAGGTAATTCCTGCGATCATAGCCAACGGATTGCCACTCAATGTTCCGGCCTGATATACTTTGCCTAGTGGAGCGATGTGTTCCATGATCTCTCTGCGACCGCCAAAAGCACCTACAGGCATCCCTGCACCGATGACTTTGCCATAGGTCACGAGATCAGCATCCACGCCTAATCTCTCCTGAGCGCCACCCGGAGCCAGTCTAAACCCTGTCATGACTTCATCAAAGATCAATAACATGCCATTTTCATCACAAACCTTTCTTAGGCCTTCCAAAAAACCTTCCTTAGGAATGATGCAGCCCATATTGCCTGCGACCGGTTCGATAATGATGGCAGCGATCTCATTCGGATGATTTACGACAAGTTCTTTCACAGCATCCAGATCATTGTAAGCGCAGGTAAGCGTATCCTGAGCTACAGCAGCACTCACACCGGGAACAGTCTGAATATCAAAGGTCGCCAGACCACTTCCGGCTTTTACCAAAAATGCATCGGCATGCCCATGGTAACAACCTTCGAATTTGATAAATTTATTTCTGCCCGTATATCCTCTTGCCAGTCTGATGGCACTCATGCACGCTTCAGTACCACTATTGACCATTCGAATGAGGTCCACATTTGGGACCATGGATTTGATGAGTTCAGCTATTTCTATTTCCAATTGTGTCGGTGCACCAAATGAAGTTGAAAAAACTGCTTTCTCCTGAATTGCCTTCACCACCGGAGCATATGCATGTCCGAGTATCATCGGCCCCCAGCTATTGATGTAGTCGATGTATTTGTTCCCATCCACATCGTACATGTAGGCACCTTTGGCATGATCCATAAAAATTGGTGTTCCGCCTACTCCTTTGAATGCTCTAACCGGAGAATTGACACCGCCCGGGATGGATTGTTGTGCGCGATCGAAGAGGGATTTACTTGTGGAGATGTTCATTGCTTCGGTTTGTTGTTTGTTGTTTGTTGTTTGTCGCTTGATGGATCATGATTTCAATTGACAGGTTTTACCCAACAACCCAACAAGATGTGGAAAACTTGATTTTGTAAATATAGTAATATCTTTCATTTTTGACTCGACGGTTGCGTAAAGCGGA
>Ga0075154_10000403_pt1 | contig 36882 bp, 27 predicted proteins | sample JI71714BDNA_FD_70965 | JGI IMG/M metagenome (GOLD analysis project Ga0075154, IMG submission 70965) | Wastewater effluent complex algal communities from Wisconsin, to seasonally profile nutrient transformation and Carbon sequestration -... | ecosystem: Engineered > WWTP > Effluent > Algae... | reverse complement strand
GGTTTTCGTGCGGAGACCGTAAAGGCAAAGGGCACAATTTCTCACTGCGCGGATAGTGGGGTGAGAAATTGGAGAAGAAATGGTGGCAGGGCTGGATTCGAACCATTTTCATTATTGTGATGATTTTGCATGTTAATTTTGATTGGCTCTTAAATTTTTCCCCACATTTGACCCCACATATAGCTGTCGTTAGAATGTTTGGTTCGGTTCACTATATTCAACTGGAAGGCTGCAACCTTAATTCGATCCACACCGTCGCTTGATGAGATCATGCAGACTTGAAGTCGTAATGCGCGTCGATTTTCCGAGCTTAAACGCCTTCACTTCTCCAGCTGCGATCAATTCATAGAGTTTGGTTCGGCCTACGCCAATCATGCGTGCTGCGTCGTTAATTCGCACGCAGATCGGTTCTCCTAAATGCGGAGCGGTCATTGCTCCGCACCTGTTTTGCGATATCCGACCTGGATTTCAGTCCAGCAATTGATAACGAACTCGCGCCAGCCAATTCTATGAACGCTAGTTCTAATCTGCCAAGAAGATGTGCCTTCGGCGATCTTGCGAAACATGGTTGAGCGGGAGAAACTGGTCAGGGCGCGTACAGATTTGACGCATATTATTCGTTCAATGTTTGTCATACATGCATTTCCATTCATCAGCAGTCGCTGGTCGCTCATTAGCGCATCATTGGCATTCGCGATAAACGGCGCAATGCTGTTGCCGTCGCAAGTGAACCTCCGCGCCTAAAAAGGTAGTTAAAGGTGGCAAATACCTGCGGAAGAGTAGAACGGCATGGAATTGACCATGAACGGCGCTTCGTGGCGTCCCATCGCAATATGCAAATTTAACTCATCGGATCAACGAAACCTGCACCGCTGATTTTGCAATGTCTGCTCTCGCTAACCTTGCTGACACACAGGTCAATGCTCGACGACCACGGACGCTGTCGTATATTCACAGTCCTCGGTACCCACGGCCGGGGAGGCAAAGAACAAGGACGATTAGATCTCTGCGCAGACTGCCCGCCATTTCGTGGACGTGGCCCGGGCAAGGATCAAATTTTGTAGGTGGGCATCGGTCAAGTTTCTGAACGAATTGAGATCGGGCTGCAGATCAACACAGATTGAACCATTAGGTTGATCGTGGCGACTTTCACACTGAAAAGCATCTTAACTTTACACACGCATTAAGCTACATGTTGTGTATAGATAAGAAATGAATGACGAACATTATATCACGGCGGCTGAGGCGGCAACGCTCCTCGGTGTCACTATCAATACCCTTTACGTCTATGTCGGTCGAAAGGGCTTAAGATCGCAACCTATACCCGGCTCTCGCAGTCGGCGTTATTGGAAGCCGGATATACTGCAGTTCATGGCGACGCGGGGCGAACGGGCACCATCAGCAGCCAGCAGCGCAAGTGCGTTGACATTACGAACCGACAATGGACCTTTTTACCGGGGTCAGAGCGCCCTCACCCTCGCTGATAATGCTTCATTGGAAGAAATTGCTGGTCTTCTATGGGGTTGCGATCACTCCGAAGTGTTTACGCCAACAGAACCTCGCGCTGCCTCGGATATCGGGGGATGGATGGAGCAAGTCACACGGCAAAGCAGTGTCGAGCGAGCCCTCGCTCTTATTCCTCGACTGGAAATGCACGATAAGCGCGCTTATGATTTTACTCCACATGGTATGGCCAGCACGGGGGGCGAAATTGTTCGTTGGATGGCCGCGATAGTCATGAAGCAATCGCTTCCACCTTGCGTTCCGATCCATCACTACATCGCAAATTCGCTAAACCTAGATCACAAACATGAGGATTTGGTGCGAAGATTGCTGGTACTTTCAGCTGATCACGGGTTTGAACCGGTGACCTACGCGGTGCGTGCGGTAGCAAGTACAGGCGTGACGCTTTGGCGTTCCGTAATGGTCGGTCTCATGGTCGCCCTTGGCAGGCTTAGTGGTTACAGTCGCTTTAGCGCGCTTCACCGCTTACAATCAGAACTTCTCCAATCCAATGATGCCGAAGGCGTTCTCCTACCTTATCTTCGCGCAGGAGAGACCGTCCCAGGGTTCAGTTCAACTCTATATGACGGAGACGATCCTCGCGCGAGTATGCTTATGCGTAACTGTACTGAAGCGTTTTATGGCGATCCTCGCATGGTAACTGTTGGAAGGTTTACCAAGATTATGCACGATGCCACCGGTATCGCCCCGGATTTTGCCTTTGCCAGTTCGTTGACCGGATTTCTCATTGGCCTTCCGCCTGGGGACTCACTTTTTCATATTGGGCGGTCTGTCGGCTGGATTGCCCATGCCCGCGAGCAGTTTGCCGAGGCAGAAGTTGAGCATCGCAAGGCACGGTACTCGGGCGTGATGCCTCGACCGGATATTACATTGTAAATCGTAACCGGCATTCTATACATTACTCGTCAAGATTGACGACTCGAATTTCCGTCCATATTCGATCCTCATACACAGGAGAAAAGTGGAGAGGATTATTATGTTAGTCAGTCGTCTGGCGCTAAGCGTAGCGCTTGTTTCAGCGATAATGCCCAACGCTGTCGCAGCTCAGGAAAACGGTTTGGAGCCTGTGGAGCCGGTTCCCCTTAACGAGGATCAGGAAATACTTGTTACGGGGTCGCGAATCGGACGTCGGGATGCAACGTCGCAGACTCCCATTGTGACGGTCAGCCAAGAAGCCATCGCGAGCCGCGGCTCCCCAAATCTCGAGACGACATTAAACCAGTTGCCTCAATTCACGCCTTCGGCAGGTGCTGGTTCGAGCTTCAATTCACGCGGCGGTCAGGCCAACCTAAATTTACGAGCGCTGGGCTCACAGCGAACACTAGTGCTGATAGACGGCAGGCGACTTCAACCAGCAAACGCCGATGGTTCGGCAGATCTTAATATATTACCGCCTGCTTTGATCGAAAGCGTTGAGACCATCACAGGGGGTGCATCGGCTGTTTATGGATCGGATGCAATTGCAGGTGTCGTGAACGTGAAACTTCGGCGGCGCTTGAAGGGCATTGAGCTAGCTGGCCAAGTCGGCATCACAGACGAAGGTGACGGCGGCATGAGAGAACTGTCTTTTGCAGCAGGAACCGACTTTGCAGCGGGCAGCGGCAATATTATGTTAGCGGGCGTATATTCGGCTCGCGATGCCGTCAGCTTTCGCGCGCGAGATTATCTCAATGACCAGGCCCTGTCAGCCAATATCCCCAACGGGATATTGCCTGTTAACACCGCCAACCCGTACAGTCAGGCAGCTGTAAATGCGATCTTTGCGCGATATGGTGCACTGCCTGGTTCCGTCGGGCGCAACACACAATTTAGTTTTAACGATGACGGAACGGTGTTTAGGCAGAACACTCTTCTGGGATATAATGGCAACACCACCGGCGCATATGCTGCTTACAACAATGTCTTATATGCGGACACGGGGTTCTTCAATCTCGCCCAAGTTCCACTAGAGCGGTATAGCGCCTTTGGCCGCGTCGAATTCGAAGCAGGCTCGGACGTGAAGCTTTTTGCCGAAGGCTTATACACGCATTACATAGCGCGTACGGAAGGGCCGCCACCCAACTCAAGTACGGTTACAAATTCGCTTGTCGTGCCGGTCACCAACCCTTTTATCCCCTCCGACCTGAGCGCTCTGCTCGCCTCGCGTCCCGCACCCGGCGCGCCCTTTGTAATTGGCAAGCGCTTCGACGTGCTCGGGCCGCGGACCGAAAGTGATCGCTATGATGTTTTCCAAGCGACCATAGGTAGTGATGGTAAACTGGGCCTCGGCGACCTGACATTCAGCATTTACGGCACGATTGGTGAGACAAATTATAAAGCTACCCAGATCAATTACCCCAGTATCTCTGCAGTACAATCGCTTCTTTCGGCATCTGACGGAGGTGCCTCTCTTTGCGCAGGCGGTTTTAATCCATTCGGCAACCAGACGATTTCGCAAGACTGCCGCGCTTACATAGCAAGGGATGCCAGCAATCGAACGACATTGCGTCAGGCCGTGGTGGAAGGCACACTGACAGGTGGCTTATTCAATCTGCCTGGAGGTCAAGCACGCTTCGCCCTTGGCGCTGACTATCGCCGTACAACCTATGCTTTTAAACCGGACCCGTTAATAGCCGCCGGCGACCTCGCTAACTTTCTTCCGACGCAGGCGTCCGGGGGAAAGGTCGCTGTCAAGGAAGTTTATGGTGAGCTTTTGCTACCGCTTCTCGCAGATCTTCCGCTCGCAAGATCGCTCAACATTAGTCTCGGCTACCGCTATTCTGATTACAATGTTTCAGGCGGTGTGAGCACATACAAGGCCGACCTCGATTGGAAGCCCTTTGATTTCCTGATGGTTCGCGGCGGTTACGCACGAGCAATCCGTGCTCCAAGTCCCGCCGACCTCTATACTGCAACTACGGTCGAATTTGTATCGCTCGGAACTTTGGGACCAGTACCGGGGAATGATCCTTGCGACATTCGCAGCGGTTATCGCGCAGCAAGCTACGCTGGAGCGGCACAGGTACGCACTTTGTGTCTCGCCCAAGGGGTTCCTGCACCTTTGATTGATAGCTATATCAACACGTCAAGTCGGGCACGAACTATCAGCAATGGAAATTTAAACCTCCAGCCAGAGGTCGCCGACACTTACTCCGTTGGCGTTGTTCTAAGTGGCGATTTCTTGGGGACGTTGTTCTCGCGCGCGACGCTGTCGGTAGACTATTACAACATTCGCATAGACAGCGCGATCGGGAATATTACCGCCCCCCTCGCTGTATCGCGCTGCTTCAATGCCGACGGAAGCAATCCGACTTACGATCCTACTAATCTGTTTTGTAGCTTGATCCGACGCGAGGCCGGTCGCGGTCTTATTGGCGATATTACAACACCACGCTTAAATCTTGGAGGCTATCGGACAAGCGGCATTGATATCGCGGCGAGTTTGCCGATCGCGCTCGCCGACCTGGGAATCGCCCCTGCTGGGACAATGACGCTGTCGGCAGATATAAGCTACCTGGACAGCTTCAAGATCAAGACGCTGCCGGACACGCCATTCCTTGATTATGCAGGAACAATTCTAAACACTCAGGTCGATCTTTTTTCATCTGCTAGGCCAAAATGGAAAGCGACAAGTGCTATCCGCTATGACAGCGACACGTTCAGCGCCGGTGTTCGTTGGCGGTATATGGGACCAATGCGCAATGCCAACGGTGTCGGAGTAGCAGGTGCAGTTCTGCCAGGCACAGCGTCGATAAGCTATTTCGATCTGGACCTCGGTTTACGTATAGGTGACAAATTCGAGATCCGGGGCGGTGTTGGCAACCTTGGCGATCGCAAACCTCCAATCACTGTGCCGGTTCCGGTCGGAAGCTACACCACCGAGGTGAATACATACGACATCGTCGGCCGACGGTTCTTCATAGGGTTCAAGGCCCGCATGTAAGCAAGCGCAGGCACTTAATTACTGACAGGAATACAATGATGGATGAGATAAGGTTTCTCGCTGCGACCGGTGCGCTTGGCGCCGGTGTGCACGAGCCCAGCATTATGCGTGCCGTCGCGGAGTTCAAACCGCATTTTATTGCTGCCGACGCAGGCAGTACCGATGCTGGGCCGTTCGCTCTGGGAGCAGGCGTCGCCGCATTTTCTCGTGAACAAGTCATGCGCGATTTGGAAACTGCGCTAGCTGCGGGGCAGTCTGGGAAAATACCTGTGCTAATCGGTTCTGTGGGAACTGCGGGTGCAGATGTGCATGTTGATTGGACCCTCGATATTGTCCGCGAAATCGCCGTGCGTCGGTGCTGGTCGCTCAGAGTCGCGTCTATCCGGTCCGAGCAGTCAAAGGACTATTTGCTCGATCTGTGGAATGATGGGCGGATAAAAGCTCTCGACCCAGCCCCAAACATAAATATTGAAACGATAAAAGGTGCCAGTCGCATTGTCGGCATGATGGGCGTGGAGCCGTTGCAATCAGCGCTCTCGCAAGACGTTGACTTAATTATTGCGGGTCGGTGCAGCGATCCCGCTTTATATGCTGCGATGCCAATCATGCAGGGCTTTCCTGCCGGTTTTGCGTGGCACGCAGGCAAGGTTGCTGAATGTGGAACACTCGCTTGCGAAACAATGGGGAAAGGCGTCATAACTGCGATTGTTCGGCAAGAAGAAATGATAATTGGCGTTGTCGGCGATGGACTCCGCTGCACACCGCAAAGTATTGCAGCACATAGTTTGTACGAAAATGGTGACCCCTATTTGCACCGCGAATGCTCAGGCACGCTAGATCTGAGTGAGAGTAAATATGAGCAGATGGCCGATGGAAAAAGTGTTCGTGTAACAGGTAGCGCATTTCGCGAAGTTGCCGAATATACGGTCAAGCTCGAAGGTGCAGCATTGGCCGGCTACCAAACAATCATGATTGGAGGAATTCGCGATCCGTTCATTATCGGTCAGCTTGATACGTGGCTGGCGAAAATAAAGGAACATATCCATCGTTCCATCGCCGATATACTTAAGTGCGAAGTGACGCGCGACGACTATACGCTGAATTTTGCAGTTTATGGTCGCAACGCGGTAATGGGCCCAAGGGAGCCATCTTTCGACGCAATTCCCCACGAGGTAGGGATACTGGTGGAGGCTACAGCACCAACACAGGCGGTTGCGACCAAAATCGTAAAACTTGCTCGCCAACCGTTATTGCATGCGCCCATCCCAGAGTGGAAAGGCGCGATTACGGGCTTCGCCTGTAGGCACAACCCGGCCGAAATCGAGCGCGGCGCGGTTTGGCGCTTTGTACTGAACCATGTGGCGATACCACATAATGAACTGGAAATGTTTCGGCATGAAATCTTGCAGATCGGGGAGAACGTCGAATGCGTCGTTTAATGGATATTGCGAGTTTGATCCGCAGTAAAAATGCCGGACCATTCGTCCTGACCTTTGACATTTTGTTCGCCACACATGCTGACTTCGATGCAGTCGTCCGATCGGGCGCACTCAATGCCGTGAACTTTGCGAAGCTTTATGGTGTACATCCTGACCAGGTTCGGTTTTTCGAGTGCCGCAATGCTCTGGCGCTCAAATTCTCGATACCGCGACCTGTCACGCAGGGCGACCTGGGAGACGGCGATATGCATGGCGGACAGCAATATGCACCTCTTATGTTTATCCAAGTGCCGGAGGCATCATGAAACATCGATCCGCATTTAAGCAAGCGGCATTGTCGTTTATCGCGTATTGCGCTTTGGCTGCAGGTACTGCGTCTTCCAGCGTCGCGCCTGCTCCATCTCATAAGGCGAACTCTGTAATGCGCTCGACGGTCCACGCGGAGCATGAACGAACTATCGACCTTTTGCGACGGTTGGTTGAGCAAAATTCGGGAACAATGAATCTCGAAGGCGTCCAGCGCGTCGGGGAGATCATCCGACCAGAGCTAGAACAACTCGGATTTACCGTGCAGTGGGAAGACATGGCCGCCATCGGAAGGGCTGGACACCTCATAGCAAAACATCGTGGCGCTCGGGGCCGCCGGGTACTCCTTGTTGCACATATGGATACGGTTTTCGAACCAAGCGCAAATTTTTCTGATTTTCAACGAAATGGGACTAGAGCTGTCGGACCGGGCATTGGTGACAATAAGGGCGGCATTGTGGTGATCATCGCCGCATTACGCGCGATGCAGGCCGCCGGAACATTGAAAGACGCGAATATCACAGTGTATCTTACGGGCGATGAAGAACGTCTGGGACGCCCTGTTGCAGTAGCCCGTGCAGGTTTGATAGCAGCATCGAAAGAAGCAGACGCTGCCCTGGAATATGAGGGGTTAGGCAGTGCCAACGGTATCGATTATGCCACGGTGGCACGGCGAAGCTCTTCAGGCTGGGAATTGCGAACGACAGGTAAATCTGCTCATGCCAGTAGCATATTTGGCCAGGAAACAGGCTTTGGCGCAATTTATGAAATGGCACGCATTCTCGATGGTTTCGCGACGCAACTCCCAACTGAAGATGTTCGCATAAATGTCGGCGTTCTTGGCGGTGGGAGTTCCACCGAGATTGACGCCGACGGCGCGAAGGCCATCGTAGCAGGTAAGGTGAACATCGTTGCGCAGAGCGGGCTAGCGCGCGGTGATTTGCGCACCCTAACTTCAGAGCAAGACGCGGATGTTCGTGCAGCAATGCAGAAGATCGCCGCACAGAACCGACCCGGCACCCGTGCGTCAATTACATTTTTCGACTCATATCCGGCAATGGTTGCAACACCGCGTAACCGTGCCCTGCTCGTAGAGCTAAATGATGTAAATCGTCAGCTAGGCCTTGGCGAAATGCCCGAACTTCCACCATCGAGACGCGGCGCTGCTGACTCAGGATTCATCTCTGCACATGTTGCTACGCTGGCGGGTATGGGGCTCGACGGCGACGGATCGCATGCCGCCGGCGAATCTGCAGATCTGGATAGTATTAAGCGTCAAGCGCTCCGCAGTGCAGTATTGATTTCTCGCCTGACACAGATGCCGCGTGACTAACGACATTGCAAAAGCCGACATGAGCGCTCGGCCGCCACAGATTCCTCAAGTCAGCCTTTTCCGGCAGGCATTATATGGGTTTGGCGCCATGTCGAGCGGAATAGAGATGCGTGCTCTCAGCAGCTTTCTTCTCATCTACTACAATCAGGCATTGCATCTTTCGCCGACAAGCGTGTCACTAATGATTTCGTTGATCGTCATTTTCGACGCCGTCTGCGACCCTCTCGTGGGTTACGTATCCGACAATTTTCGTTCGCGGTGGGGACGGCGCCATCCTTTTATGTATTTTTCGGCGGCTCCGCTCGCAATCAGCTTCTTCCTTTTGTGGAATCCGCCTGCCGGCTGGAACGAAGCGGCGCTGCTTGGCTGGTTGTTCACCTGCCTGCTTGTGATCCGCGTTACTGATACATTGTTCGAATTGCCGTCTCAAGCACTCGGTCCAGAGCTTGTGCAAGACTATGATGGTCGCACCCGTATCGTAAACTTCCGGATCGTGTTCAGAACTCTTGCGAGCCTGTTAGTGACCGTCCTCGGGCTACAGATATTTATGCGCTCCGGTCCGGATGGTAGCGGCGGTGTAACCGATTCTGCGGGATATTTTGGATTTTCACTGGCACTTTCAGTAATCATGTTCTGCGTGATCCTGATTTCTGCATTCTCAACCCATCGATACATTCCGTTTCTACAGAAACCCAGGCATCGCGAAGTAGGTTCAGTACGGGCATTCCGCCAAGACGCCAAAAGCATCCTTACGAATCGCGCAGCGCTCGTCATGCTAGGTGTGGGCATGTTTCAGTCGGTGGCGGGCGGAACGCGCAACGGTCTAGACCTCTATTTCGGCATATATTTCTGGGAGCTCAATCAGGCACAATTGTCGTTGATGGCAACGATGAGCGCGGTAGGCGCACTCATCGGCGCATGCGCGGTAGGTTTCACCAGTCATCTGTTTTCGAAACGATCCGGGACCATAATATTCTATTCGCTAGGCCTGCTGAATAGCACAGTTCCCATCGGTCTCCGGCTGCTCGACTTGATGCCTGCAAATGGTTCGCAAGCGCTTGCAATCATTCTCACCGCTGAATCTCTCCTACAAGGCATGCTCTACGTGATGTCGGCGGTACTCATGAACTCAATGCTTGCTGACGTGGTCGAAGATGTCGCTGTACGGTCGGGACGTCGCTCCGAAGGCCTCTTATTCTCTGCGGACCAGTTTTTCACCAAAGCCGTTTCGGGCGTTGGTGTGATGATATCGGGTGGTATGCTGGCAATTGTTGCATTTCCGCGAGACGCCAAACCCGGACGCGTTGATGCCAGTGCCATTGAGAACCTGGGCCTTTTATATCTTCCCGTCGTGGTCGGCATGACACTCTTCGCCGTGTTGCTGCTCCTTTTCTATAAGATCGACCGGTCCATGCATGAGCGTAATGTCGCTGACGTTCGGCGAATGATGGAATTCGAAGACCGCGGTGCTACACATACACCGCCCATTGGGTGACACGATATTCGTGATTTTCCGTGCTCAGCGGCACCAGCTTCCACTGACTTTATCGACGTGATTTTCGCAATCGCATAGCATGAGAATGTGAGTCAGATGGCGTCCCAGCGCATGACGTGCAAAAGCATCCGCTTTGACTTGGCGAAATGTACGGCTACGCCATGACATCGGCATGTTCCTCCTCTTGCGAGAAACCGAGCCGGTTGGTAGGCACGTACACATTAATCGGAAAGTTAAAGTTTGAGCAGGTCAGATATAAATGTGACGAACAAAGTTGGCAAAGCGACTCTTTCGCGTTTTGAAGCGCGCAAGCAAGATATTCTCGATTCTGCAGGTGGGCTGTTCAACACGCATGGACTGAGAGATGCCACATTGTCGGTTATTGCCTCTGAAATCGGTCTCAATCTGAAAAGCTTACGTTATTATTTCGAGAAAAAAGAGGATCTGATTTCGGCTGCGTTTCTGCACTCGATCTCTTTACATCAGGAGTTAGTCGACAATGCTCTGACAATTCCGCAATTTGAAGAGCGTATCCGTTATTTTCTCAACAGCTATTTTGCCCTGCTTGCCAAGGTTGCGCGCGGTGAGATTCCGGAATTCGTCCATTTCGGAGACATTCGCGCGCTAAGCGACCCGCATCTGACCACGGTGGGTAGCGCATATGTTGCGCTCTGGCGGGCTACGCGCGGGCTTTTCGATAATATGCCTCATTCCATTACCCCAGACCAACGCAGTGCCTATGCGCAAATGCTGTTGTCGCAACTTCACTGGTCGGTCGTGTGGATATGGAATTATGTTCCGGAGGATTTTGCTAGGGTCGCCGATCGAATGGCAGACGTAATGCTCCATGGACTCGCCGCTCAGCGAGCCGACCTGTCTTCCGCAGCAGCGGCGATACCCACCCCGTTTCTTGACACTGACAAGCTGTCACAGGAAAGTTTCCTGAGAGCCGCTACCGAACTCATAAATGACATGGGGTATCGTGGCGCTTCGGTTGACAGGATATCTGCAACATTAAAAGTCACCAAAGGCGCATTTTATCACCACAACGAAACACGAGACCAATTGGTTGTCGCTTGCTTCGAACGGACATTCGAAATCGTGCGCGAAGCGCAGGACCTGGCCATGGCTCAGGAAATGAACGGACTATCGCATGTTGCAGCAGCATCGATCTCGCTGGTGTCACGTCAAATGCTGCCTGAAGGTGCATTACTCAGGACATCGGCGCTGACAGCGGTAAGCCCTGAACTTCGTAAAGAAATGCAGCGCAGACTGACGTTATCGACATATCGCTTTGCCGATATGCTCAATGACGGCTTGGTCGATGGTTCCGTACGATTGTGCGATATGCGCGTTGCCTCGGAAATGGTCACAGGCATGATCAACTCGGCGCAGGAGTTACAACGCTGGGTGCAGGGTGCGTCACTGGAAAATGCTGCCCAGTTATATGTTTGGCCACTTTTTTATGGTTTGTTGAGCAATCACCCGACACGCTAGCCAGCAAGATTTGTCACTATTGCCCGCCAGAAACTGTCGGCTGTGACAGCAGCGATCTTTCCTAATCAACTCTCCATTTAGCTTTCGCCTGAGCCAAGTGTTGGCATTCGATCAATATCGGCAGCTTGACGAATGCTGCAGTCCGCGATACCTATTTTGAGAAAATAAGTATGTCTGCGAAATGCAGCTTTAGGAGGGAATAGTTATGTCTGCGCCAATTGCTGAGAACAACATAATGAGCCTTGGTCGCGGATCAATTCCAGCGGCAAAACAAGTATGGCGAGACAAGTTCTTTTACGGCTTCGGGTCGATTGCCTTCGGGGTCAAAGATAACGGTTTTACATATTTGCTGATGATATTTTATAATCAGGCTTTGGGCGTGCCAGCGGCGTCGGTCGGTCTCGCAATCATGGTGGCGCTTTTGGTCGATGCGGTTGCCGATCCCCTCATCGGCACATGGTCCGATAATGTGCGTTCACGTCTCGGACGTCGTCATCCCTTCATGTATGCAGCAGCTTTGCCTATCGCGATTAGCTATTTCTTTTTGTGGAACCCTCCTTCGAATTTCAACACAACCGAATTGTTCTGGTATCTTCTCGCTTTGTCGATCGTTATTCGTTTGTGCATCTCGATGTACGAAATTCCGAGCTCGGCGTTGGTCGTTGACCTGACCGAAAATTATGACGCCCGTACCGATTTCCTGAGCTACAGATGGTTTTTTGGGTGGGTCGGCGGCCTGACGATTAGCATTTTGGGATTCAGTGTATTCCTGCGTGCGACACCAGATCAGCCAACCGGAACGCTTAATATCGAAGGTTACTCGCATTATGGTCTTACGGCCAGTTTAATGATGTTTGCGGCAATACTCATTTCAAGTCTAGGTACACAGCATCTGGTAAAAGGTTTTCGGCCAGCTCCCGAAAAGCGTCCTTTTATATTTTCCAGGTCGGGCAAGGAGGTCTTGGAAACGCTAGTCAACCGTCCCTTTTTGACAATCGCTGGTGCAACCTTGTTCAGCTACGCAGCAACCGGCATTGCGGCAGCTGTTCTCACATATTTCCGCATCTATTTCTGGGAATTGACAGGCGACCAAATTTCCTTGTTGCTGGTCGGCAATTTTGCTGCGGTAATTGTTGCCCTGTTCCTCGCTCCGCGCCTTGCGAAGGCAATGGGCAAAAAAAATGCGCAGATTCTGCTGTGGATTGCGTTTATTATTGCAAGCCCAGCCATGTATTGGAGCCGTCTGATGGACTGGCTACCCCCAAATGGTACAGAGATATTATACTGGATTTTATTCGCTTCGAGTTTCATGAACACCTTATTATCTGTTTGTATCGGCACGATCGGCTCATCGATGCTTGCCGATGTTGTAGAATATAGCGCTGCTCGAACTGGTCGCCATTCTGCTGGACTGATTTTCGCTACGAACACCTTCATGCTGAAGGCGACATCGGGAATAGGCGCTTTTGGCGCTGGCATCATTCTGGCCTATGTAGAGTTTCCCGAGGTAGCAAAAGCAGGACAAGTAAGCCAGGAAGTGCTTACGAACTTTGGTTGGACCGAACCAGCGGTCGTCATGGCCCTGCAACTGTGTGCGCTCGCTCTTGTCTGCGCCTACCCGATCACTAAAGCGCTGCACGCTGCCAATTTGAAAACTTTGGAAGAACGCAACAACATGGAGAATGCAGAGTGAGCCATCCGCTCCATGCGTCTAGTTGACTGCTCAGCGACCCCGCCATTTAGGACTGCGCTTTTCGCGAAATGCAGCAATTCCCTCGCGTGCATCGTCGGTTTCCAGCAACTGAATAAAACGACGGCGTTCCTCGCGTATTTGCTGCGATATTGGTAATTCGTCTGAAGCGCGAATAGATGCCTTCGCTTCAACCAACGCCAATGGCGACCGGTTGGCCCAATCGCTGGCGAGTTGCTTGGCCCGTTCCAGTGCCTTACCCGATTCGACTAACTCGGTAACAAGCCCGAACAGTTGACCTTGCCGTGCATCGATCGGCTTACCAGAAAATATCATCTGTGACGCAAGACCACGTCCGACACAGCGAGACAGCAGAGCGGTTGCACCGCCACCTGGAATAAGCCCCAAATTTGTTTCCGGCGCTCCAAAACGCGCGGCTTCGCCAGCAACGATCACATCACCAGATAAAGCGAGTTCAAGACCTGCGCCAAGACACCATCCTTCTACAGCGGTGATCAGAGGCTTGGGAAAGCTCCGGATAGACTGCCAGGCTTTATAACGCGGACTATCGATCGGGTCGTTACTATCCATGATAGCTAATTCATCAATGTCAGCACCGGCCGCAAAAATGTCGGAGGTTCCAGTTAGGATGACAATGCGACAATTTGCATTGGTTGCGGCAATCGAAAGTTGGTTCGCAATTGCCTCGAGCAATGGGGTTGCCAATGCATTTCGCTTTTCCGGTACGTTCAGCTGCAAAAGCAAAATGGACCCGCCGGGTGAAGACACTAGCAAAGGCGGGTTTTCGGCTGTCACGGTTTTTTAAGATCCTGTCTCTTTCGCTGTACGATTCAAGGCCAAGGCAGCGAGTAGATAATGAAATGCTGCCCACAGGCTGACTCCAAAAGCCAGCAACACACCCTGCCGTGTGGCCACCTCTACCGCCGTTTTACATGCAATATCTCGAGCACTGCCACTGACATCTGCTACACCGCCGGGGCACGCTTGTTGAAATGCTTGGGTATCTGCCCACCACACGTTCGTCAGCGCCGTCCACATCGATAGTTTGTCGGATGCAAAAAAATAAACCGCGCCCAAATGATCGATCAGCCAGCCAGTCAGCGGCGGACCAAAACCTAATGCAATCAGATTCAGGACAAAAAACAATACCGCCGTCGCCGTCGCCCGTTGCGCTGGCGAGAAACTGTTTTGGACAACGCCATAAGTGGGCCCCATATAAGAATAGGATAGTGCACCAGGAAATATTAGCCAGACTGCGGCCATCTGCCAGCTGTCGACCGTGTATACGGCAAGAATGAAAGGATAAGCCGCCGCAATGCCGAGAGCAGGCACGAGACCGTACCAAATTGCTTTGCCCGAACGTGCCAGACGATCACTCAGCAGACCGCCAAGAAGCACGCCTACGCCTTGACTGAAGCCGCCAATCAATCCGGTGATAAGCCCGACCTGCGCATAATCCAGCCCAAAGGTCCGGCTCCAATAGGGCTGAACGAACGCACCGCCGCCATAACCTGCAAAAGAAACTAAGGTAATGCCGAGCATCATGTTGAGCAAAATCCAGTTGCCAAACATCTTTTTTGCAACGCTCCCGATTTCATTGAAATCGACCCTGATGCTATAGGCCTGTTTTGGCGGCACGGGCTTCTCTTCCATCGCTCCACGCAATGGCTCCTTGACCAGAAACTTCATTGCGATTGCAAGCACTATGCCTGGCAGACCCAACGCAATAAACGCCACGCGCCACGAATAGTTTTGCGCAAGCCAGCCACCAGCGACAGCGCCAATCATTACTCCAAAAGGCACGCCAAGCGAGTAAATGGCGAGCGCTGAAGCACGCTTCTGCGGCTCATAACTGTCACTGATTACCGAGTGGGCAGGAGGAGACAGCCCAGCTTCTCCAACTCCAACACCGAAACGAAAAAGTGCCAGCCAGAAATAGCTGGTGGCAAGTCCGCACAGCGCGGTAAATCCAGACCAGATTGCGATCGATACGGCAATAATATTCACTCGCGGAACGCGTTCGGCAAGCCGCGCTAACGGGAGCCCCAAAAGCGTGTAAAGCAAAGCAAAGTACAGACCTCCAAGAAGCCCCAGTTGCGTATCGGTAAGCTTGAGATCGATCTTAATAGCTTGCCCGATCGACGCGATGATCGTTCGGTCGACAAAGTTTAACGTATAGGCTGCCGTCATCATGGCAAGCATGATTTTGCGCTGGCTCCGATCCTCTTCGGAAACCCGGACCGAGAAGCCGTTTTCAGCCATGATGATGCCTCTCCTAATCAAACCCTTTTTCTGATATCTTTTTGATTAGAAGGCTGATCACGCCAGCGCAAGCGATATCATTCCGGAAACTAGCCTTATAACCTAATGCCGATGCAACATGACTTGACAAAACGCCATTGCCTAAATCATACTCTTTTTCTGAAGTTATGCAAAAGATGTAGCTTCAGCAGAGGAGAGGCGTTCAAAATTTGGCCCATAAATATTTGGGAATATGTTGGCGGTATTCGCGAAGGCCGACCTCTGTCAGTTCGATTGGTACAGGATTCAGGCTGATGATGGTGTCAGTTAAAATCAATCAAACGGAGGATAGGATATGAAAAAGACATTGATCTTCGCATTACTCGTTATTGCGGTACCTGTCGTTGCCAAGGAAAAGGCAAATCCCATGGCAGGCGCGTTCGGAAACACGATATTATCAGTGGCACCTGATGGTGCACAAACCCGAACTTATGTTGACCCCGATGGGACGTACAGATCGGTCACGGGCGGACTGGAATCCACAGGCACCTGGATCGTCAGCCGCGGCAAGATCTGCTATTCGGCCGCCGGCGCTCCGCCTCTGTGTGCGCTAGGACCAAACAAAAAACCAGGCTCGAAGTGGAAGGTCTTTATAAGCGACGACGCTTATTATGCTGTTTCGATAGTTCCGGGTCGATAATCAAAACGGAGCAGGCCAATCAGCATTGAATTCGACGCACAGGCAGGCGAACGTGAACAGCCGAAGGAAAAAGGTCCGCCTGCCTCTGCCGCACTGACATTGGTCGGCATAATGTTTATCAACATGGTTGGCTTCGGTATCGTAATACCGTTGCTGCCCTTTTACGGTCTCGCCTTCAACGCGCCGCCGTGGCAGGTTGCGCTCATATTTTCCGCATTTGCTGTCGGCAGCCTTTTTGGCGAGCCTATCTGGGGACGACTAAGCGACATCCATGGCAGAAGGTTGTTACTGATTTCAACTGTCTCGGCCAATTGCCTTTGTTATTTCGCGCTTGCGTTTGCGGAAACGGCATGGATTGCATTTTTGATCCGGCTTGTTGGCGGGTTTGCAAGCGGAAACGGATCGGTTGTACAGGCATATATTGCGGACGTGACCCCTCAAAAAGAGCGAGTGCGTCGCATGGGCTGGCTCGGTGCAGCATTTGCTATCGGGTTAATTGTCGGACCTGCACTGGGCGGGAGCTTTGTCGACGAAAGTAAGGGCGTTGCGGGTTTTCGTATACCATTGCTCATAGCATCCGGCGCCTCTGCACTCTCCCTTATCGCCATCCTCCTCTTTGTCCGAGAACCCAATCAACGCCAAAAATTGGTGCATGAAAAGTTGAACATCCGAATAGCATTTTCGCAGGTTTCGCGTCATCCCGTAATAGCCAGACTGATGATGGTGACGCTGCTCGTCAGCTTGGCGTTTACCGGCATCGAAGTCATGTTTGGCCTTTGGGCACATGATCGTTTTGGCTGGGGAGCTGCCGAGATTGGCCGCTGTTTTGCAATTGCTGGAGCAATTTCTGCGTTCAATCAACTTTTCCTGTCAGGCAGGCTGTCGGAACGGTTTGGCGAAGCCCAAATGCTGGCAGTTGGCATGGCGATGACGGTTGTCAGTTGCCTTCTACAGCCATTTTCAAATGGTATTTTAATGACAACTGCGCTGATCTCTATCACCGCCGCTGGCCAGTCGATTGCATTTCCAAATGTCGTAGCACTAATATCTCGCTCGAGCGATCCGTCACGGCAAGGCCAAGTCTTAGGATTCAATAATGCGACCGGGGCTTTGGGACGCATAACCGGACCATTTCTAGCCAGCCTTGCATTCACGAATATCAGTCCCGACCTGCCCTATTTTGCAGCAGCGATGTTGGTAACCCCTGCTATTTTTCTCGCTCTGAGTGCAGTTCGTGAAGAGCGAAGGCAAAATTCCAAAAATTAACGCCGGATTGAATCGCAGCAAATGAACCGAATTACTCCAAAAAAGCACGCGCACCTTTTGTTCAAATCAATAAGCATATTGCCATACAAGGCGCTCAAACCATAACTCGAGGAAGCCGGGTCGGGCAATAGAACTCAACTTATGGTGAACGTACAGCGATGAAATGCAACCACAACAACTCACCATGCTGGAGCCGACACTTTTCCCTCGAAGCTTGTTTTTCCGGCTGCTGTCATGCCAGCGTCAATTACCAAATCATGGCATGTCACAAAGCGCCCTTCCTCACTTGCCAAATAAAGCGCTCCATATGCAATATCGACCGGAAACCCTGTACGCTGCATTGGCGTTGCATTGGCGAGATTCTTTTCGAGTTTTGCCATGCTGGCGGCAACATGACCTTCGTCCATTCCGGCTGCGCGCCCTGAGCCACCGAAAAAGATCGGCGTGGCAATTCCGCCAGGTGCAATGGAGTTTACGGTTATGCCCCAAGGTGCCAGTTCCGAACCCGCAACTTTCGTTATCTGGCGTACGGCGGCTTTTGCCCCGCTGTAAAGATGTCCTCCATAATTGCTGCGTAAGGCAGCGACGCTGGCATTATTGATAATTGCGCCCGTGCCTTGAGCTTTCATGATCGGTATCGCATATTTCATGCCGAAAATGACAGAAGCCACCAGCAGGTCCATAGCATCGCGATAGTCGTCCCATGTCACGGTTTCCAGATCGCCACGCGTCGGCCCACCGGCATTGTTAAAAAGACAGTCAAGTCGGCCAAATTGTTTCGTTGTAGCATCGACCGCTGCCTTAACCTGAGATTCATCACGCACATCGCATTTTACAAAAAGGGCGGCGGATCCGATCTGTTCCGCCATGTGCCTGCCTTTGGTTTCATTGCGCCCGGTGAATACCACTTTGCACCCCTGCTCGACAAATAGCTCGACAGTGGCTTCGCCGATGCCGCTTGTCCCCCCGGTGATTAATGCGACCTTGCCTGCAAGCCGTTCGCCCATGTTTTTGTCCCTCTTCAATTGATGCCGATGTTAATCCGAATGCCCGTCCTGATCAGGCCTTTGCGCTTTCAAGCGCTATCCGATCCTGCAGTTCACGTTTGAGTATTTTTCCGATGGCACTGCGTGGAAGTTCGTCGATAATGCGAACCTCACTGAGCCTCTGCATCTTACCCAGCCGCGCGTTGGCAAAGGTCATTAGGTCTTCGCCGAGTGCCTTATAACCCGCATGCAGTGTTACAAAACCGACAGGTGTCTCTCCCCACTCGCGTGAAACGACACCTATTACAGCGGCTTCGCGCACGGCTTCATGCTCCAGGAGCGCTGATTCAAGGTCGATCGGATAAACATTAAACCCGCCGGAAATGATTAGGTCCTTTTTGCGGCCAATGAGCGTGAAAAACCCTTCCTCGTCCACCGAAGCAAGATCGCCCGTACGGATATAGCGCTCGCCTTGTGGACTCCACCATTCGGCCTCAGCCGTTTTTTCTGGCTGATTGTGATAGCCATTCATCATTGCGCCGGAGCGCCCGACAACCTCGCCGACTTCGCCCGGTTTGGCAAAGGCACCACTGGCATCGATCACACGGATATCATGGCCAGGAAGCGGCTGACCAACTGTATGAAGCTTGTCTGGATTCTCATGTGCAATCAACTGGCATGACCCGCCGCCTTCCGTCATCCCGTACCATTCGATCAGCCCACCGGGCCATCGTTCGAGAACTTCAGCTTTGAGCTCGGCTGAAAACGGCGCCGAGGTGCAAAACTTAGTGATGTAACTTCCAAGTTCGAAATTGTCGAAATCAGGAACATCGAGGATACGCCGATATTGCACCGGCACCAGCATCGCATAATTGACCTGATGTTGGGTGCTTAGCTGAAGAAATGCGCGCGCCTCGAATTTTGGCATCAATATGACAGTACCCCCGGTCGCCAGTGCCGGAAGAAAAACTACTAAAGTGGTGTTGGAATAGAGTCCGGTCGAGATTATCGTTTTGGATTCAACACCATATCCGCCCAACCGACCGACATGGTTCCAACGCATTTCGTGCGACTGTACGATGCCTTTGGGAGTGCCCGTTGTGCCTGAAGAATAGATGATGTTGAACGCCCATTCGGGTTCTATTGTGACCTGCGTCGGCCGGAGCGCGTCGGCTATGATCCAGTCATTAAATGATATACCCTCGGCACCTGGATCGAAGTCTATGACGCGAGCTGTCAGACGATCCGACACAGTGCAGATCGCGGCAGCAATCACTGCATCAACGAAAAAGTGGGTAGCCCCACTGTCAGTCAACATCGCGGCAAGTTGCTCGGGCGTCGACGCGGGTGATAACGGAGAGATTGCGGCGCCGACCCTCAATGCGCCGACAAAGACGGCTACATATTCTATGCTGCTGAGAGCGCAGACGCCGACCACATCACGTGGCTTTACCCCGTCACGTTGAAGCGTCACTGCTACGCGATCGGCCAGCGCGTCAAGATCCCGATAAGATATTTCCTTCTCATCGCAAATCAGTGCGCAGACATCGGGATAGCTTTGAGCGTGAAGCGCAAAAAGCCGCTCGAATGTGCCAAATTCCCGGGCTTGATACTCGGCAATTTCCGTAGGAACTGCAGTCATTTGGATTTTGACAAATAGGCCAGGATTGCATCGGCGTCGGCAGGCCGGGTTACCATCGGATTGGGCATGGTCGTACCGGGTACCATAGCCTTTGGATCTTTCATGTACCGGATCAAATTAGCCCTGCTCCAAATGATACCGCTTTTTTTCAGCGCCGGAGAATAACGCCCGCCAGCTCGGGTCCCGGCTTTAGCACCGACAATCCCAGCAAGATTCGGCCCGATTTTGGCCGGTGCACCGCGAACAACTGAATGGCATGCTGCACATTTGGCAAAGGCTGGCGGCGCAGTCGGTGCGGCAGCAGTCGCTGTTGCTGACGAGCTGGAATTAACCACCACTAACAATAATGTTGCAGCCGCCGCACCAAAAACAAATTTGTAACCCACTAACATTTGCGTCTCTCCATCACTTCAGCTGCCATTCCAGCCAAAATCATTTACCGTCTACAGAAAAAGCCATCAAAATATTACCGTCCGTACCGCGAAGATCCTGGCCGCCTGCGGCACTCGAGCGCCCACCATAGCCAGAATGCACATAGACCATCCCGCCAGCGATGGTTGGCCCTGCGCCGTCCATCACGCCTCCATAAGCCTTCTTCTTATTTAGCGTTGTCACCGGCAAAGAGCCCGTATCGACATCCCAGATTATCTTTCCGCTAATGGCATCGAACGCCCGGAAGTGGCCGTCATAACTCCCCGCAAAAACTGCACCGGGAATAACACTAATTGCCTGGCTGAACGCACCATGACACCACCAGTTTTTCCAGCGGCAAGTAGGTTGCGGATTGCGGTAGTTCCAGGCCACTGCGCCCGTCTTGATATCAAGCGCCCATAAGCCCGGCTTGCCACGTTCCTTGTCCTGGCTGGCAATGTCAGAGACGCCAGCATACACCCTCTCGTCGTCGGCAGCAGTTCCAAATTCAATCCCGCCAAGCGCACTGCCAAGGCTCAATTGCCGCTCCCAGATTTTAGCGCCGCTTTTGTTTGGATCGAGCGCATAAATCATTCCAGATTTCTGCCCGACCAGAAGATATTCCGATCCATCAGCCAATTTTTTGTAGATCGGCGCTGCGCCAATGGAAAAATCTGGTCCGAGCGGACTTGGGCAGTTCGCATGCTCCTTGCCCTTCTGCCAGCAGCCATCAATATAATTGTCATTTGCTAGTAACTGTTTGGTCCAGCGAACGACACCCGTGTCGGCATCAATTGCCATCACTGAGTCCGAGTTATCATATGGAACATCGGTGTAGCTGTTCGATGTGCCGACATAAATAAGCCGCCTCGCCTCATCGACAGTCGGCGTAACCCAGATTGCGCCTCCGGAAGGTCCCCACATTTGCCGTCCGGCCTTGTTTTTCTTGAACGGCTTGGGCAGCACTTCAGTTGTGTAACGTTTCCACAAAATCTTGCCTGTGGCAGCGTCGAGGGCAACAAGGGCACCTCTGAATTTACAACATTCCCATGTGGGGATCTGAGCAAACGCTTCCGTGCCCGATGAAATCGGAACGTAAAGTTTTCCGTCCCAATAGGTGACCGAGCCCGTCATCTGCAGTGCCGGCTGGTCGTCGACGACCGTCTTCCACAGTTGCTTTCCGGTATCTGCATCGAGCGCTACGGCTGCCTTCGTAAAGTCCGAGAAGAACAAAGCGGTTTTGGCAGGCGAACCCTTCGGCATTGCTGCGATAACCGGGCTGGTGCGCGTCGCGCCCGCAGCGGCATGCCTCCAATATACACAACCTGTTTTGGCATTAAGCCCATAGACTGCCCCCGACATGCTTGTCGTAAACAAGCGATCACCTATAATAGTCGCTTGGCCGTTTTTTGACCCGGGATATTGGAAAGCCCATTTGAGCTTGAGTTTCGGTACATCCTGCTGGGCCAGTCCGGGCTTGCGCTGATATCGGCCATTATTCTTTTCCGGGCTCCAGCCGTTCCACTGATTTGCCGCGTTCAGGTCAACGGGAGTGGGTCCGGTTGCGCATTGGGGTGCATCAAGCGGCTTGCCCTCGACGCTGTCACCCCAAATTCTGCGCAGGTCGATACCGTCATCCGATTTTGCACTTGTTTTGGCATCGGGTTTGCCGACCGTATTCGCAATAGCTGTCATCTCTTCGAGCGTAAGACCTTCGGCCATGGGCACCATTATTCCCGTTCGCATGCTCGATAAAATGAAACTCGCCGGATTCTTTGATAAAACGTCGCGGCTTGGCGTGCGCCCTTCCGCATTGTCATGACAAGCCGCACAACGCGCCTTATACAATGTTTCCCCGTCCATCTGTTCAGCGGGAACAATATGCGCAGGCGGGGAGACGGCTTCCGAAGAAGTCCCCGCCGCGTGCACGATCGATCCGGTCGCTACGACAACCGCGATGGGGAGTGCAATTCGCGTCAATTCGAGCGATCCTGCGGTACGCTGCATCAACCCGGAGAATTTTTTCATTGGTACAACTCCGTAAAACGACCAATCTTGCAAGAATAACCCTGGGGAGGTGCTGCAAGCTTGAATGACTTGGGAGCGCTTCCTTTAGGATGAGAGGCCATCGTCCGAAGCGCCCAAAGGTTAAACGCATCGGTATTTACCTGCGGCCACATGTGACCGTGCGAAGCGCTGCAAGCCACATGCACGACATTAGGAAGCGAACTGAAGTAATTAGAGCCCGCCTGCGTCGTAGGGCGATAGTCCGAACATAATCCGAGCGGCGGCCCGCAGTCCCAAAGATCTTTCTCTCCGCCCCAAACCGTGATTACAATCATCGGGTCGAGCTTTGCGGGTAATGGATATGGGCCTACGCGGCCCTGCCAGATTTTTGCAGGCTGCGCTCCAACCATCTTTCGCGTTTCATTGAAGCTTACGGTGCTGCCGTCATCACGAGTGGTGTACCATTCCCCCGAAATAGGCATGCCACCAGCCCAGAATTTTGACCCGAACAGCAATGCACGATTGGTCATTGTTCCACCCGCCGAAATACCTCCCAGAAACAGGCGTTTACGGTCTAGCTTCCATTTAGTGCCCACACAGCGCACCATGGCTTCGAAGAAGCGAACATCCGCGCCGGCATCGCTTTTATAAATATCTCCGCTAGCGCCTGCCGCGCGCCCGTCATTCCACGGATTCCAGGTCCAGCCGTTTTTACCCGGCCCATTACACGCACCTGCGCCCAAATTCGGGTCCTGCTCGGCGCATTGCCGGATCGGAGCGATAACCATGAAGCCCGCTTCTGCGAGCTTGGCATTGTTTCCGCTCCGCATGACGTTCAGATTCCAGTTTGTTGCCTCAACAGTTCCAACCATTGGCACCCAGACAGGCGCATTTTCGGTTTCCTGCTTAGGCGGGACTACGACAAAAGCCCGCTTCTGCCCATCCGATGGAAAATCGATATTGAGCCCTTCCTTGGGTTCGTAATTTTCCGGACATTTCCATTCGCCTGAAACTTTTGCCGCTGCCGGTGCGCACAATCCTCCTGCTATGATGCCAGCGACAACAATCGAGTAAAACTGCCTTCTTGGCCTGTTTGCAGCGATATTACGCATCATCTTCTCCTCTATCCTGTTATTTCCATACCATCTTTCTCATTACTGTCCATAGGTCGCTAAGCAAAATTTCAGAACGCGTTACCTAATTCACGCGAAATGCACGTAAAAACCAGTATTTTACAGTCAATCTCGTCAAGAATACCGATCTGAATGTTGCGCATTACAACGCTGAACAAAGCTTGAATAAACCCAAGCCTCCAATCGATCCTGTGAATCCTCGCCGATGAAATGCAACAGCCTAGAGCATCTGTGGCTTACACACAAAAACGCACGTCAGTGCCTTATCTCTATGTTAAATACATGAAAAATGGGCCGGCGGTGCCGGCCCAAGAGTCGGGAGAGGATGCCTTTAAGGCGCCCGATTTGTGCGCTGCGGCGTTGAAAATTGCAAGAGAAATATGGTATGTCGTAAACTGGGTCGCGCACAAAAGTATGGATGGGTGCATTGCCGTAATGTCTGTAAACAGCTTCTGCCCTTAAGTCCCGCTGCGTTCTCCGGCATATATTCGCGCTCGCACCTCCGGGAGAATCGCGCGCATCGGATGGCGACCGTCAACCCAGCCAACAAATTGACATATGTCGTAGCCCAGAAGTTTTTGAACCGTCTCGGGCAGCGTCGCCACGACCGCATGATCAAGACTGAGATATTGATTTTCCTGCTGGCGTATCCAACCTCTGCAATAATTAAGACTAAGTCCAAAACGCGGCTGTTCGGTTCTGTTTGCGCCGCCACCATGCCAAAGCTGTCCGTCCCATAGGAATACCGAACCACGCGGCATTTCGACTGCAATTGTCGGCTCGTCAGGATTGACCTTGTCCGCGCGACGATGAGAACCGGGCACAATTCGAGTTCCACCATTTGCTTCGGAAAAAGGCGTTAGCGCCCAAATTGTATTAACCACCAGCGCTGGATGTGGATGCACTGGAAAATAGGCATCGTCCTGATGCAGTGCCTGTGCCGTTTCCCCACCATGAATTTCCATTGTGGACGCTATCGAAAGCTGTGCTTCGGCCCCTAACAATCGCCGGACCAGGCGGACGACCTGCGGTTCGACCAAAAGCGGATCCAGTTCGCGCATCTTGGCAAATAGGTTGAAAACACGCTTTGTGCGCGTTCCTGCAAAATCATTGTCGCCAAAAGACTGTTTGTCGTGCAGCTCATGAAGACGTGCGAGCAATAGATCACAATTTTCTGCGTTGAGCAGTTCAGGAACGATTGTGAAGCCTTCTTGCACCAGTTGCGATTCGTGGAAGTGCATTTCTGCGGTTGTAAGCGTTCTGAACATGGTGCTTAAAGTTCAGCAGCTGCGCTATGCCAAGGAGCAGGCGCGCGTTGCTCGGCTGGACGACGATCTTCTCCCCACGTTAGGACGAGCGGGTTTTCAGCTCGAATCGCCCGCCCGACAGTCTCCTCGAGAAAACGCGGCCATGTATCTCCAGCAAACACGTAGAAGCGGCCGTCCCGTACCGCTTCCAGAGTCGCGCTCGCAATGTTTTGCGGGGAGATACCGCGTCCCTGAAAGGCCTCGCTGCCATCGACGAAATCGGCATCTGCAAATTCACGATCGCTCCATGGCCTGTCACGACCCGGCCTGTTGCGCCAGCTTTGGTGAATGCGTGTTGCTACCATGCCCGGACAAATGATCGACACACCGATCCCAGTCATCATCGCCGTCATTTCACTGTAAAGCGCTTGGCTAAGACCTAGAACTGCAGCCTTTGACGAACAATAAGGTGCATGATCGCCATTCCCATTGAAGGAAGCTAGCGAGCCAGTGTTGATGATATGCCCTGGCTCGCCGCGCTCCAGCATGGAAGGCACAAAAGCCCGTATGCCATTGACGACGCCCCAAACATTGACGTCCCACACCCACCGCCAGTCATCCGGCGACATCAGCCATGTGGGTCCTGTTATAGAGACGCCCGCATTATTGAAAAGCAGATCGGTGCCACCGAAAATAGTGTCCACATAATCCTTTAATCGCTGCACCGATGCATAATCTGCGACATCTGTCACCTGGCCGCGCGCCTCGATTCCACTGCGGCGCATATGCGCGACCGCCTCCGAAAGACTGGCCTCCTCGATGTCTGCTAATACAATATTGCAGCCTTCGCGCCCGAACCGTTCAGCGAGCGCCAACCCGATCCCGCTTGCCCCGCCAGTGACGACGGCGACCTTTCCGGTCAAATCTTCCATTTGCCACCCTCCCGCAATTCGCCATTTATAATATTGACACGAGCAAACTATATTTCTCAATTATTTTTTCAAGCCCTGTTTATAGCCCGTTGTACATATTAAAATGACATACCCTATATCTATATTTGCCGCCATCGGAGGACTTACCGAACTGTCGCGCTTCCACGCGCAGATCAGCAGGCAATCGCGGTATCTGTGATTTTCCTGGCTACCATTAAGAACAAAGGTACGCATTGCCAAGATGGAGAGACAAGCTCATTTCGGCGCACAGACAGCATATTTTCCCCCCTTGACTGGTTTATAAAAACGTTGAAATATGTTTTTGAGAAATGCGGTTTGGATTCACAGGCCGCCAATCCCCGACATTGTCGGGCCAAGGGGAGAGAATGATGTCTATTACGCACTTATTACGCCTTTCTTGTGCCATTTCCGCTCTTGCAGCATCGCAAAGTGCCATCGCGCAAACTGCGGCAGAGCAAACGCCTGCGACTGCGCAGGAAGCGCAACAAAGCGAATCAACGACAGAAAGCGACGACGACAAGGTGCCGGTCGAGGAGCGCGAAATCACAGTTACAGGCAGCGCTTTCCAGAAGCTGCTTGACCAACCGCAGCCAAAAGCGATCATTTCGGCAGAAGACCGCAATCTCGCTGCGGTCAACACGGCAGAAGAACTGATCCGCGCGCAGGCAGGATTCAACATCACCGCAGATTTCGGGATCAACGTTCGCGGCGTCGGGCGTCAAACTGCGCAAACATTGTTGGGGCAGGAAAATACTGTCATTCAATATATCGACGGGTTCATCAATCTCGTTCCAGCCAATATCGCTGAATCCACATTATTCGGCGGCAATGTGACCTTCGTTCGAGGCCCGGCCGGCACCACCTATGGCCGTAATGCCATAGCTGGCGCGATCAACGTTGTTTCACGTGCCCCAACACGCGATTTTACCGCACAGGTCGTGGCAGGAACCGGTCGTGCAGGTGCCTATAATTTTGGTGCCAATCTTTCGGGGCCCATTACCGATAATTTGGGCTTCCGCGTCGGCATGCAGCGTTTTGTGCAGCCGAGTATCTTCAAAGCCGTTGGCGGCGCCAAAGGCGCTGGGTTTGCAGTCGACAACACATATTTCGAGTTTCAGCTCGACTGGAATATCGGCAATTTTCATATCCGTAACCGCGCCACCACCTTCCAATACGATAACCAGCCCGGTTATCCGACGATCAGTCGCTACAATAATGGATTAAATGGCAATACGAGCGGCACATTCGGCGCACTCTCGCCCAATGCGCAGTACCGCTTTACGGGCGCTACGCCCAGCGAGCCCTACCAGACCAACGTCAATACGCCGGGCTATGACAAGTTAAGCAATAACTTTCAGAACGTACTAAATGCCGATCTGGACATGGGTTTTGCCACCCTTTATTATGTCGGCGGATACCAGACTTATCTGGCGACCGGCCAGGCCGATCAGGATCTTACGTCTCGCACCAGCTATGATGCAGATACGGTGGCACCTGCCACTTTTGCTCCGGGAACGCAGGTTCCGACCGATTACCGGACCAACTACCGAAATGACAATCACTTCTGGTCGCAGGAACTGCGTCTCGAAGGCAATGGCAATGGTCCAATCGATTGGGTTACAGGCCTGTATTATTTCAACCAGGATTTCGACGAGGAATATTGGGAAAATATTGTCAATGCGACCGATGCCATTTTAACCCCGGGTGTGGGAACGCCAGGTGTGGTACCCCGGCCCAATCCCCGCCGTGCCACTTATGAGCAGCGTAACCAGTATAAGATCAAGTCAACAGCTGTTTTTGGAAATGTCACCTGGGACATCACGCCGGAAATCCGGTTCGATGGTGGCTTGCGCTACACCATGGACGAAAAAGAGGCTCTGACCGATTTCCGGTTTATCTTTTATTATCCCCCCTTCTTCGCAGGTGATTTCTCACCGCTTGTCCACAGTGCCAATCCGGCGCGGAACGACAAAGGTCTGTCAGGCCGCGCGGCACTCGCATGGCGGCCGGGACCCGGAGATCAGCTCTATCTGTCTTATGCTCGTGGCTACCAGTCTTCGGCATTTACCCTCGAGCAAGGCGTTCCGCCAAACAATATCGCCGACAAGGAGTTTCTCGATGTCTTCGAAGTCGGTGGCAACTGGACGACCGGGCGCCTGCGACTGGATGGTTCGGTGTTCTATCAAATTTTCCACGACCAGCAGATCCCGATCCGGACTCGCGGAACATTCGTAGGTCCGAACGGACCTGCGCTCGGACCGGTTTTCACGCAATTTGCAAATGCCAAGAAAACTGAAATCTATGGTGCTGAAATCCAACTGTCGTGGCGACCTACAGATTATTCTAATATTGTCGCCTCCTACACCTATTTGCATCCGACCTTTACCGATTTCTGTCCGCAAGCACCTGGCTCGTCCACCTGCGGCGTAATCAATATCGCTGCGCCCGAATTTCTCGATCCGCCGACCAATCTCGTGCGAAATCCGGCTTATGGCCCGAATGACTTATCAGGTAATGAATTGTCCCGAGCGCCCCGTCACAAGGCCGCCATTTACGGCTATTACGGGATCGATCTGGGCGGTGCCGGTCGACTGTACCCCGGTGGTAGTGTCTATTACCAGTCGAGCTTTTATACCGAGCCGTTCACGTTGCCAAACTACCGAGTGCCAGGTCGCGCTCTTGCCAATGCCACCCTCACCTACAGAACTGCCGATGAGCGGCTTGATATAACCGCGGTGGTCAGCAATATTTTCAAGAAGCGTTATGCAGACAGTTCAGTGCTCTCGACATTCGGCACAGGAACTGTTTCCCAAAATCTCTATTATGGTGCTGACCGATATTGGACACTAACGGCACGCTATCGTTTCTAAAAAAGAAACAAGCTCTAGCAAATTCTCCCCTATGACCCCGCCATTTGGCGGGGTCGTTTGTATTGGAAAGAAGTCTATGGGATTTGCACTGCCATAGCGCAACATGATGTAAAGGCTGTTAAGATCGATATCTTGACTCATCTTGGCCAGGTGCACAGGCTGGAAGCTTTTTTGGAGAAATCATGGCAAAAAAGTCCGCACAACGTTTCAAGATGGCTGAGCAGACGGTAAAGCAAGCCCTGGCGTCGTTGGATTCAGGCATGCTGAAAGAGCATTTGAATGCGGTCATTTTTGACGAGCCGCAATTCAACCGTCTTCTGGGCATCGTCAGGCGTGATACCGACTTCCTGATCAAACGTCCTGACCCGAAACGCCGCAAGGCCCGTGAAAGGTTTGTAAACGACCTGCGCTCATTTTTGGCCAGTTGCTCGATCGAGGGCGCCGGACTCCGGCTGGATGAAATGATTTGCGAGCTTGAACAGATCGAAGAAGGCTATGGACTGATACTTACTGCGTTGGACACATGCGCTGCAGCAAAATTACCTCCCCTAGTACAGGCTTCGGCTGCAATTTCGCGTGCGCGCGCCAATTGCGAATTACTCTTGCGGCAATCGCAACAATCCATGGCGGCTTCACCAACGGTTATTCCGCAAAGTTTTCGTGCCACAGCGCCTGACGGGACCAGCTATTCGCCCGACGGCGTCCTTGAGGCGGTCAACACTGTCACTGCCATGGCTTTAAAATTGCTTGCGCACCGAAACCGTTGGTTTGATGCCAACGGCGTTCTGATACTTCCCGAAACCCAAAACTGCAGTGAAGACAATATTGCCAAGGCAGGTGCAATCGAACTTCTGGCAGCCTCCTGGCGTCACTGGGAACGTGTCGAGCAGCGCTCCCGCTACTTCGAAGGAACAATTGAGAAATTCAGCAGAGATAATTCGCCCGTTACTCTACCGAAAGACGTCCGGGCGTGGTTTCGTTACGACCACATATGCGACGCAGAAATATGCGATTATCTTGCACATTACCGACTGAACAACCGAATGACCCAGACATTTCTCGAAATGATATTAAAAACCGATGTTGAATCACTCGTGAAAGGATTGCTGGCTACCGACCTTGCACCGATTCAGCTGGCGTCAGCCCAGGAAGCCCATGCATGTCAGGCGCTTAGTGAAATGCTGGGTTATGATATTTCGTCAAATAGCGGTAAGCCTGGCGGATTGCGCCTTGTAGAATGGTTGCGGGGATATGTTGTCCTCCAATTACTAGCGACCGAATCTTACGAACAGAATGGAGCCGAAGGCTTTTCAGCAAACTGGGCTCGCCAGGATCTTGTCGCGACCCTCGAAAATTCGGGACTCAAAAACGGGTGCGCAGAGTTGTTCATCGATCGCGCAACATTTCACAAATCTAGCCGGGACCTGTTCGACCAGCCGCTTTTGAAAAGACCCGATGGCCAGATTACCATTATTGCTCTGGGGTTGCTCGATTCCGATCCTGCACGACTAACGCTATCTGCCATCGGCAACATCGGAGAAAAGCTCGAAGGCAAGGGCGAGGCCTTTGAAGCTGCAATGCTAATTTTTTTTAGAGAACAGGGTCTCGAAGCGCAGCCGCTAAAATTCCGCGAAGGCGCTGAAGAATATCAATTTGATATTTTGCTGTCCTGGCAGGGAAAGGTTTTCTTGTTTGAATGCAAAAATCTCTCCTTATCGGGCCAAAGTGCCACTTCATGCTATTATTTCCACAAGGAAATGGTGGACGCGCAAAAGCAGGTCCGTCGTCAGGCTGATGCGCTGATTCTGCATGCGGACAGGGTCGAGGAGCTTTGCGGAATACAGGTCACGCCGGATAATCTCGTGCCATGTGTTGTAAATTCATTGCCTTATGCCATTCCAGGCGATCAGGACGGCGTCATCGTCACCGATGCGTCGACTATCAAACGCTTTTTTCAAGATCGTCATGTCCACTCCATCCGGCCCCATTCACCGAAAAAGGGCACCAAAGTGCTGCACCGGACGGCGCTAACATCCCTTTGGTCCGGCGATGCGCCAGACGCCCGGGATTTCATCCGCTATCTCAATGACCCTGTAACGCTAAAGATGTCGCTCGCTCATATTGAAATCAAACATTACCCGTTCGCTCTGGATCAGCATCATCGCGTGCAGGCATGTGATCTTGGCTTTAATGCCATGACACCCGAAAGCGTGGCGGCTGTATTTTCATTGGATCCCGCCAGCATCGAGAAAGAACAAAATGCTGTATCGAGAGCAATCCGTACTGCGCAGGCACGCGGAGAAATGAAGGCTCTGGCACAAACCAAGCGTGCTTGGCGCGAGCGTGCTAAAAGGCAACGATCGCGCAACAGCGAAAAATAGTCACGCCGCACGCAGGATGAGGTAGGGGCAATGCCGGCAATCACTTAAAGAAACGCCATGCGCCAGATCAGCCCATCGGGTCGCATGGCCGATTGAAAAGTCGCTACAGATCAGCGAATTTCTTATGTTCGCTTACTAATTTTGTCAGCAAGGGTGATGGTGCGTACCAGTCATTCGCGGCGGCAAGTTCTTTGGCCTTCGATTCGATTCGATCAAGCCCGACTTCATCCGCCCAGCGCATTGGGCCGCCTGTATTTTGTGGCCAGTTGTAGCCGAACATCCACACGACATCGATATCCGATGGTCTCTGCGCGATCTTTTCCTCCAATATCTTAGCACCCTCATTGACCATCGGGAAAAGGCATGCCTCGAGAATTTCTGGATCGGTAGGCGGTGTTCCGCCTGCAGCAATGGTCAATGTGGTACGGATCAGTTCGGCGACCTCTTCGGAAGGCGTTGCTTTGCGGTTCTCGTCATAGTCATAATAACCCTTACCCGTCTTCTGCCCGCGGCGCTCCCGCTTGCACAACGCATCCCGCAACGGATCGCCTTCGCCTGGTACCCAGCCAATATCGAGGCCGGCAAGATCGCTCATTTCAAATGGCCCCATTTTGAAGCCGAAGTCACGAAGCACCCGATCGACGTCCCACGGCATCGCACCCTTTTCCAGAAGAGCCGCAGCCTGAAGCTGCCGCGGGTAAAGCATACGGTTGCCGACAAACCCCGGGCACACACCTACAACCACTGCAATCTTTCCGATACGTTGGGCCAGATCAAGCGAAGTGGCAATCACTTCGTCAGAGGTCTTTGCTCCTCGAACGATTTCCAGCAATTTCATCACATTTGCAGGTGAAAAGAAATGCAGTCCGATGACCGCCTCAGGTCGACCTGTAACTGCCGCAATCTGGTTGACATCGAGGCCCGAAGTGTTGCTCGCAAGGATCGCGCCTTTTTTGACGATGGCGTCGAGCCGGGCGAAAATCGATTTTTTCAACTCCAGATCTTCGAACACCGCCTCGATCACAATATCGCAGTCAGCAAGGTCTGCAAGGTCGAGCGAATGGGATATCCTTCCCATGCGTACATCGACTTCTTCCACTGGGAAACGGCCGCGGCTAGCGCTGCGCTCGTAATTGCCACGGATAACTTTGAGGCCCCGGTCCAATGATTCCTGTTGCGTCTCGATTATATGCACGGGCAACCCAATGTTGGAAAAATTCATGGCAATTCCGCCACCCATTGTTCCAGCGCCGATAATGCCGACTTTTGTAATTGGGATGAGCGCTGTATCGATCGGCACATCGTCCACGATGCGTGCAGCGTCCAGTGCTCGGGTAACATATTCAACATTTGCTGTCTGCTCGGTCATTTTAGTCCTGTCTTCCTCAAAGATATTGATTGAACCACGCAACCGCTCGGTCTGTGGAATCGTCGAAATGGACGTCGTAGACGACGTAGTGCTTGCAAGGATAAGTTACATATTGGGCCAGTGCGTTCTGGCGGATCATCATATAAGCCGCCCATCCATGCTCGAGCCGGTTATTCAGTTCTTCGAATTCAGCGTCGAGAATGAGCGTCGGCACCCTCACCTGCGCCGCCGCTGCAAGTTGTGAATGTTCGGCCATGCGAGCAACATCAGGCGTGCCTTTCAGCCCTTCGATGCCGTCAAGCCCATTTTGCGGAACGAGCGTGTCTATCAGACCGCGTGCCTTTTCGGCGGCCCGCTCACGTGCCCACGCGCGATGCTCTGGCGGAAAGCCAAACCCTCCGATTTGGGCAACAATCGCCTTAATCCGATCATCGCTTCCACCTGTGAATACGGCATGGCCACCGCCGTAGCTGGTGCCCCAAATGCCGATACGATCACGATCCACGTCGGGCTCTGAACCCAAAAACGCGAGGCAATTCCGGATATCGGTGGTTTGGTCGACCGGATCGACGATTTCACGCAATATGCGCACGACCATCTGCATTTCGACTGCCTGCAACAAAGGCGGCGCGTCGCGTGTGGCAATTAAACGGCCATCTGATTCGCCCCATCCCCGATAATCAAATGTCATGGAAAGATAGCCGGCTCGCGCAAATTTTTGCGCGTAACGCGCAAGATGGTCTTTCAGCCCGCCCCAGCCATGGCAGAGCAAGATGGTTGGCCAACCGTTTTCAGGCCGCGTTCCGGTTGGGGTAAATATCTCGGCCGCGAGTCGCGTGCCTTCGCTGTACAGCGCAACTGTCTTTCGTTGCGGTTCCGACATGTCGTAACGTCCCTCCCCTGAATTTATCAAGTCATGCTTATAATCTCATATTGCGACCCTTGACATGATATTTGCTTTAATACAACCATACCAATATTCTCAAAACACTTTTTAGGATGGATGCTAATGCGTGAAGCTGTAATTGTCTCTACTGCCCGTACACCGATCGGGAAGGCCTATCGCGGTGCCTTCAACGATACCCAGGGTCAGGCTCTTGCCGGTCATGCGATAAAGCATGCGGTTTCGCGGGCCGGGCTGGACGGGGCAGAAGTCGAAGACGTGGTATTCGGCTGCTCGCTCCAGCAAGGTTCGACAGGATTCAATGTTGCACGTCAGGGTGCGCTGTGGGGAGGATTGCCGCAAACAGTTCCCGGAACGACGATCGACCGTCAATGCGGATCGGGCCTCATGGCCATTGCCGCAGCTGCCAACCGTATCCAGACTGGCGAGCAGATAATTGCAGTAGCAGGCGGGGTTGAATCGATCAGTCTCGTTCAAAATGGCCATATGAATGGATATCGGACCGCCGACTCCAAATTGCTCGCCGAGATTCCGCAACTTTACATGGCCATGCTCGAAACCGCAGAAATCGTTGCCGACCGCTACGGGATCAGCCGGGAGGCACAAGATGAATATGCGCTACAGTCGCAACAACGCGTTGCCGATGCCCAAGCACATAACCGGTTTACGGCCGAAATTGCACCGATCACAACCCGGATGATCGTTACCGACAAGGAAACCGGCGAGACGTCCCATCGCGAAATAACCTTGGCACAGGACGAAGGAAACCGGCCGCAGACAACGCTTGCCGATCTGCAAAAACTTCAACCGGCTTTCAAGGGTGGGCAGATGCTCAGTGAAGGCCGCTTTGTAACCGCCGGCAACGCGTCGCAACTTTCTGATGGCGCTGCCGCCGTCGTGTTGATGGACGCCAAGGAAGCCGAACGTCGAGGGCTGGAGCCACTGGGCGCATATCGCGGGCTGGCAGTGGCTGGCTGCGGCCCAGAAGAAATGGGCATTGGACCGGTTTTTGCGATCCCCAAACTTCTCGCCAAACATGACCTCACGATCGACGATGTCGATATGTGGGAGCTGAATGAAGCATTTGCGAGCCAGGTTCTCTATTGCCGCGACAAGCTCGGCATACCCAATGAGCGCTACAATGTATCTGGCGGAGCCATCTCCATCGGCCATCCCTATGGCATGTCCGGCGCTCGGATGACGGGGCATGTCATGCATGAAGGCAAGCGACGCGGCGCACGTTACGGTGTCGTTACGATGTGCATGGGCGGGGGTATGGGAGGAGCTGGATTGTTCGAAATATTCTGAGCGAATTATCCATGTACGCGCAGATCAGATCAGAACCAGTCGGCAACGACAGATTCGAAGCGCCACCGGGCGGCGGCGATGAGCAAAGGACTTTCGGCGGGCTTGTTGTTGCCCAAGTTCTGGCCGCTGCCTCTGCTACTGCCGCTGACCGGCCCTGCCATTCCTTGCATTTGCTTTTTGCCGGCCCGGGGGACAATAGACGCCCAATAAGCCTCATGGTCGATAGGCTGCGGGACGGTCGAAGCTTTTCGGCGCGCCATGTCCGTGCCGAACAAGGCGGCAAATTGCTTGCAACTGCGACCCTGTCTTTCAGCGATGCAAATGCAGGGCCCCATTGGCAAATGGCGATGCCCGACGTTCCGGAACCAGAGAGCATCGAAGACCAGCGCGAAACGCGTCAACGCAAAGCTGCGGCTCGTGGTCGCCAGATATTGCGCAATGTCGCAGAAGAACTGATCGACGCTCGACCGTTCGAATTACCGTTTGGCGATAATGGCGAGCCCTGCCGACTGCTGTGGTTCAAAAGCAGGGCAGCATTAGGTCCGGACCTCATGACGCACCAGCAACTCATCGCCTTTGCCTCAGACATGGGCCTGGTACATATTCACCTGGCAGCCCATAATGCACAAGGAGGAGGCGCATTGGACTCGGCCAGTCTGGACCATGCAATCTGGTTTCACCGGCCCGCGCGCGCGGATGAATGGTTACTTCATGTGCAAAGAGCTCCAGTGGCGCATGCTGGCAGAGGTCTGTCGCATGGCGTAATTTTCAATCGGAATGGCGATCACGTAGCCAGCATCGCGCAAGAGGTGTTAATTCGGCAGTCTTCCAAATGACGGGGCCGCTTTCGCGTTTTTCAGTTATCGATTCATCACAGGATATAGCCGGGCGCTATTGCGCACGCCTTTTCGCGCAGCTCGGCGCACATGTCGACCGCACTATCAAGACCGATGACACCGTCATCGGCTATGGCGGTGCAGCCGGAATCGCCTTCGGTCGGTGGCTCGACGCTCGAAAATTACTGAATGCAGGAAAAAAGAAAATTCTGCCAAGTGCAACGTTGGCGATCGCACACAGGCACGAAGATGTACCGGCAGGCGTGCTGCGTTTGGACACCGACTGGTTTATGTCTAACGGTCCATATAAGGATTGGAAGGCAAATGATGCGGTCATCACCGCTCTTGCCGGACTTGCGCATGGATTTGGACCAGCCGACGGACCACCCATTATTGCACAAGGGCATGCGCCGCAACTGGTTGCAGGGACGGTTGCGTTTATTGCATCATTGGCAGCGTTGCTCGGACGCGAGCGCGGTATTTGCATCGAAGCCGTAGACGTTTCCATTTTTGAAGCCGCTTGCTGCTTCAGCGAACCGAATGCAGTTTCCTATGCGCATTTTGGCCATAGCGGCACACGGCTCGGCATCAACCGTTACGCACCAACATATCCATGCTCCATATACCGGACGCGCAACGGATGGCTTGGTGTAACATGTCTGACGCCCCAGCAATGGCAGGCGCTATCGAAACTAATCGGAAGGCCTGAACTCGCAAACGATCCGCGCTTTGCGACCACTCAGGACAGGTTGGCACATGCCGATGCGGTCGATGCAATTCTGAGGCCTGCATTTGCCGAATGCGATGCAACCCAAACCGCTGAGCTGGGGCAATCCTTGCGCATTCCAATGGCCGTTGTGTCCGACCTGTCCGAGCTATCCCAAACGCCGCACTGGCGCGCGCGCAAATCCTTCGATGCGCATGGCTTGCCCGGCATGCCCTTCAACATAGAATTTGACAATGCACGCTGCGTTTTGCCTGCCACCGGCAGCCACGCACTTCCGTTGTCGGAACTTCGCGTTGTCGATTTCACCATGGGCTGGGCGGGTCCTTTGTGTACCCGCATGCTTGCAGATTTGGGGGCTGATGTGATTAAAATCGAATCGCAAACCAGGCCGGATTGGTGGCGCGGTTGGGAAAAGCCGGAACCTGGCGTCACAGTGGAAGCCGCCCCGGTCTTTTCCGTAGTCAACCGCGGAAAGCGCGGAGTGTGTCTCGACCTCAAAACCACCGAGGGGTATCGGCAAGCTGAAACGCTGATAGCAGGAGCCGATATTGTCGTAGAAAATTTTGCGTCAGGCGTTCTTGCCAAGCTTGGCCTTGACCCGGATCGGCTTCACGCCCTCCGGCCGGGTCTTGTAAGCGTATCGATGGGCGCTTTTGGCGCAAAGGGGCCATGGT
>Ga0075154_10000398_pt1 | contig 37118 bp, 28 predicted proteins | sample JI71714BDNA_FD_70965 | JGI IMG/M metagenome (GOLD analysis project Ga0075154, IMG submission 70965) | Wastewater effluent complex algal communities from Wisconsin, to seasonally profile nutrient transformation and Carbon sequestration -... | ecosystem: Engineered > WWTP > Effluent > Algae... | reverse complement strand
GGGTCTGCCAGCTGGCAGATGCCGGGGTGGTCTGTTTTTGGGGTATACTGCGCAGCCGGTGTCCTACCAACCGGCCATGATCGCACCCCACTGCTGTACGGCCGGATGGGTGCGGGCGCGCATCCGCATACTGTCCGCAGGTGCCTGCGACATCACCCAGCTCATGGGGTAATACTCACCATCCACCCCTTTGAACAGGTTCAACTCCACCCACGCGTGGTCCTGGTTGGCGAGGTAGCGGGCCAGCCGTTGATTGTTCACATCCGTTTGCTCGCCATAGGCTCCTACGATGGTCACCACAGGTGCCAGCAGATCGTTCACCACGGAGTTCACCGGTGCGGGGTCCGTTTCCCGCGGATCGCCATTGCTGATATGGAGTACGATGGGTTCGAAGTAGCGATAGAGTTCCCATGTACGCGCGTTGCATTCGAGCTCCATCAGCATCTCCAACACCAACCCCGCACCGCTGTTGTCGAAGTAGCCGCCGTCAACGAACAAGTCGCTTCGTTCGGCACGCACACCGGTACTGTCCGGTGCGCACAGCATGCGCACACTGCCGCCAGGGGTCACATAGGGGAACCGCGCGCTCAACACGGCGCTGCTCGCGGCGCTCAAGGTCTGTTCCGGCAGCATGTCCGCCAGCACGTCCAAGCGTCCATTGAAGGCACTATCGCTTGCGAGGGCGAAGGAGCTGATGACCGCTGGGCGGGCATCCTGCACCCGTGTGGTGTTGATGCAGAACAAGGGAACGATGCTGTCGTTGTCCACCCAATGGGTGATGGGGGCATCCAGTTCCAAGCCCACGGCGCGACCGGCAGCCGCGAAGCCATCCTCTACGGCAGCAGCCCGATCGTGCAGGATCCGCGGCAGGCCGAAAAGTGTATCGCCAAAGGCAGGGCAGAAGAGGTTGAGCAGGTCGTTGCCCAGCATGCGTGCCACGGTGAACGAGAGCATGTCCGCTCCGGTGACGCGATCGGCGAGCAGGCCGATGCTATCCGGCGGTGTGCCTTTGCGCAAGAGCCCGTAATATGTGATGTTGCCCACACTGCCACCGGATGCCCCGCTCAAGGAGAAAAGATGTTGCCGGAACCGGCCGTGGCTCGCGCTATCCAGCTGGCCCAGCACATGGGTCACCCAGCGCGCGGAACGGGCACCGCCGCCATCACTGAGCACGAAGACCATGGGGATGCGTGGATACGCAGTGCGGCCACTGTCACTTCGGCTGCTATCGAGCCGGGCCTCCATCCAGTCGGCAGCAGCGTCTGCGAAGGAGGGCCGCGTGCTGATCATGTGCTCGTCCGCCCCTTCTGTTGGCACCGTGCGCACGCTGTGCGCGTCGAACTTCATGCCCATTAGGAATGCGATGAAAAGTGACCAGAACAGGATGTTCACGTTCGCGATGCGACCCACCAGCCGAAGGAAGTTGATGATCCCCAACACGATCGCGAAACCGGTGATCGCGATGGGTAGTGGCCGCGAAAGTTGGGCGAAGGGGAGATGGGTGTCGGAAGCGATGAAGAGGGCCATGGCCAACACGGCGATGATGTTGAAAGCCGTGAAGAAGACCACCTCCTCGGTGAGTTTGGGCCGGGCTTTCGCAGGCACCCGTTGCGCATCGAGCCGGCGTCGCGCAGCCGCTACCAAGCGCTGGACGGTGGGGTGCCGGACAACCGCAGCGGTAAGCGAGTTCGTGGTATCGAGCAGGGGCGCCCATTCCTTGCGTGCGCCCACCTGCACGGTGTAGCAGAACTGGGCCACGAGAATGCAGGTGATGGTGACCCACGGGGCTGTGCTGATCGCACTGCCGACACAGGCCAGGAGGAGGCCGCCCAGTAGCACCGAGAGCCACCAGCGTGCATGGGCAGCATCCTGGTTCCGTGCCGCGTAAAGTCTGATGCGATGCACCAGCAGCCTGTACCATCCGAAACTGATCAGATAGACCACTAAGAAACCCCAGAGGTATCCGGCCTTCATGTTGGCCATCGGCGGCAACGAAAAGGCGAAGGCCACCACGGTGAATACGCTGAACCCCATGAAGCGGGGCAGATGGATGCTGATGGCTTTCGCGTGCTCCAGCACCGTGAGGTGGAAGAACCCGAGCAACCTGGCCGAATACCATACGGTGAAGGCGGCGAACACCAGGGCCACCAGTACGATGGGTAGCGTCCACCGCGAGCCGCTGGCGAACAACACGATGTCACGCCCCACATCGGTATAACAGAACAGCCCGAAGAACAGCAGCACCAGCACCACCGATGGCCAGAACACACCGATGGCTCGGAAGTGCCAGGTGAGGCGGGAGAAGAAACCTTCGCGCGCGCTGGGGAGGTCTTCGGGTTCCATCATAGCCCGAGCGCGTTCAGGGTGATCGGCCCGGCTTCGCCATCCGGTGCCAGGCCTTTGGCCAGTTGAAAGGCGGCTACGGCGGCAGCCGTCTTGGGTCCATAGTCCCCATCCAACGGCCCCGGATCGTACCCGGCGCGCTTCAACGCACGCTGTACGTCCTTCACGGCAGCGCCCTTCATACGTGGTCGCTTCAGGCGCCAGACAGTAACGGTCTGTTCTTCTTCTATGGGTACACCTCCAGGCCGGTAGTTCACCCCAGGCACGAGGAGACCCATATCCCACCTGCGTCCGGTTGCAGTTCCCGCGATCACTCCGCGCGCACTGCTGTGTGCTTCAACGGTTCCACCGCTGCCATCGCTGAACGCGATATGGCCGATGAGTCCAGGTGCCGGAACACGCAGGAGAATGGCTCCGGGGGTGCGCAGCGCTTCTGCTAACGGAATGCGTTGCAAGGTCTTCTTCGCATCGCGCGCCCAGTAACCGGTGTAGGCATCTGCACTGGCCGGTGTTCCATTGTTGCGGGCGCAGCCGTGGAGTTCGCCCATGGCTTGGTACACCACCCAGCTCACGAATTCTGCACAGTCCCATGGTCCTTTCCAGTTCGGATTATCCTTGGGTGCTAGCGCACCGAGGATGTAGCGTTCGCCGATGCGTTTCCGGGCGATCTTCAGAAGGTCTTTACCAGTGGCCATGTGGTGGTCGGTTTAAACGATGAAGGGATCAGTAGGTGGCGGGGCGGCGAAATAGGCTTGTGCACGTTCGTAGCCCTTGCGCAACATGCCGCGCATTTCGGTCGGGTCGAAGGTGAGTCCGCCCGGTCCGCCACCCAGGTGTGCCTCGGGTCGGATCAGGTGGATGGGGATCTCTTCCTTGTCCTGGAAGGGATCATCGGGCGCCGCTTTGAAACATGCATTGATCACAGCCTGTGATACGCCCTTTTCCTTCAGCTTGCGTTTGGCATCGCCGATACGCCTCAACGCGCTATTGATCAACAGTGGCACACGCAGGTCGTTCAGGCCCACATCATCGCTGAAGCGGTCGATGGTCTTTTCGAGGATCCCGAACGCGCTGGTGTAGCGCTTGTTCTCCGGTGCTTCCTGGGCCGGGCTCAGCGCTACGGCGTGGATCTCCGTGGCATCCAAGGCGATCGCCATCTCCACGGCGATGTATTCGCGCAATCCGCCATCGAAGTATTGCCGCGGGGTACCATCACTGCTGCGCAGTTCGATGGGCGGCATGAAGACGGGCTGGCAGGCCGAAGCCATCACGGCGCGTATCCATTCATCGCGGTCGCGCACCTTGTAGACAGTGAAGCCATTGAGTGCCGGTGCATCATGGTTGCCCCAGTACACCACTTCGCCCGATTGCATGCACACGGTGGTGACGTATACGCGCTTTTGGCTCGCCATCAACTGCTGGAATAGCGCGGGTGTCCATGTATTATCAATGAGCCGTGCCAGAGGGCGTGCGTCGAAGAGCGAAGTACTGCCCAGCAACCGTGACACCACATTGCCCTTGGTGATGATGTCTTCGGTACGTACGCTGGTGTAGATGCGCTCCACCAAGGCCAACTGACCCACGGCTACCAAAGGTGCTATCAGCGCTCCCGTACTGGTGCCTAAAAGGATGGTGTGCTCCTTTTCCGGGAAGCGCTCGCGGATGAAATTGGTGACGCCTACGGCGAAGGCTCCTTTGGAACCGCCGCCACTGATGACCAATGCAGGTGCTGCCATGGTGGATCAAGGATTGGAGAAGGGGTCCTCGCTCTCAGGTGAGGCCTTGCCCCTGCAGAGATGGAGGCCGATGGAGAACTGAAGCCACACGGGTCCCGTGCCGGTTGTTGTGTAAGGCAGGTACGCTTTCAGGCCTGCCAGGATGATTTCACCGGCTTCAAAGCCTAGCCCACCACCGACCAAGGCCGTACCCTGCGTGCTCCATAAGTGTTCGGCCGCGAGTTGTAGGTTGCCCCAGCTACCCATCGTCGTGGTGAAGGTTCTGACCCGCCAAGCCAGCCGCGCACCCCCGATACCCGTGGCCTGCGATCCAAAGAGGCCAGGTGCCAACAGCACGCCTGCGCGCAGGTGGCCCGGTAACACGGTGCGCATGGCTCCCACCGAGAGCCAGCCAGCGTAAGTACCCGTGTTGGGTGTCGGCCCCTGCGAAAGTTCAAGCGGAAAGCGCCAGCCCTTCGGAAATTCGGTGGGTGTCGTCGCTTGGGCGCTGATACGGATACTGTGAAGGCCTAGGCATTGTGATGCCACCAAAAGACGGAGTAGGGTATGGCAGAACATGGCGATGGGATGTTGGTGATGGCGGATGGTGGGTACGGTCGCATGGATGTGGGCCTCTGCGTTGGTGCAACGCTCATCCGCCACGATCGGTATGCTGAGCGATCGTCTGTGTGGATAGGGTAACCGAAAAATGTGGGGAGCAGCTGGGTGATGCACATAGTTGATAACTTGGAATAGATCATAGCCCGGATCGAATATACATTCGAGAAACCATAAATGATCCGGTCATGGGAACATTCATCATCCAGCGGAGCGCTCGGGGGCAGTTCTACTATACCCTACGCGCGAACAACAACGAAGTGGTGCTCCATGGCGAAGAGCACCCTTCCAAACAGGCTTGCCAAGGAAGCATCGATGCGGTGAAGCGAAATGCCCCGCTCGATGAACGTTACTCGCGCTGGGAAACGAGTGGTAAGTACCATTTCAACCTGAAAGCGGCGAATGGCGAGAAGCTTGGAACCAGCGAACCCTACAACACACCTGCTGCACGCGAGAACGGGATCGCTGTGGTGAAGCGTGAGGCCCCCGGCGCAGGGGTGGATGATCGGTCTTGAACCGCTCGAAGACCATTCTCTTCCCGGAACGTCCTCTAGTGGGATGAGGAGTTCTCTTGTCAATACGCTCGGCGTCCAGGTCTGTGATCGTTGTTTTAGCGGTGCAACTTCTCCTACTCCGAGAGCACGGCCCGTTGGAACTTTTCTTATGCGCGCGAAATGGCCCAGTGCACTGTGCCCATATCAGCACCGCCGACATAAATCGCGGTGATGCTGCCAGCCGGCACTACGATGAGCTTGGAGGCCTCGGTGCTGGGCTGCACGCCACCGCTTACGTAGTCGTGCTCGGTGGAGACCATCGCGAAGGTGTCGATGCGGAATGCGGCCCCCTCATTCGATCAACACATCATCAAGACTGATGTTGGTTGTCTGTCCCATTCCAGCATTACCCGTATAGCGGAAACCGATCACGAACGTGCCGGTATATCCAGCGGGCAGGATAGTTCCGAGGTCAACAAGACCAGACGCGACCCACAGCTGGTCTTGAGTGGATGTGGTCGGTATGTTGGCTGGCACGGGTATCCATGTTGCGGAGGTGATCTGCCCCGTGGGGAGGTCAGTACTTAAAAGGACCGACAGTGGTTGATGCCCTGGGACACCGAACTCGCGGCGTGACCGGAATGAAAGTTTCATTCCAGGCGTGAAATTCTGCACAGGTGTGATCAGCCATATGATGTCTGTCGCGTTCATTGAGGAGAAGGACGTGGCCTTCGCGGTCGAATTGCCCTGATCCGTCGCTCCACGCCACCTGCGGTCACCGGACTGCGGTGTATTGATCCAACAATCCAGTTCAAGGTTCGTGTTCACGGCACCGCTGCTGAAATCCTCATCAACACCATTCAGCGCTGGGCACGGTTCGCCGGATGTGGTGAATACCCTACTGTAGCCATAACTCGTTCCTTGGCTGTTCGTGGCGAAAGCTCTCACATAGTAGGTGGTATTGGGTTCAAGGTCAGCAAGCTGCCCGATGAATGACCCGATACCGCCTGGTGTGCTGTATGACCCTTCGTTGAGAGCCAAGGTTGGCTCCATCTGAGTACTCCAACAAAAGCCACGCAAGGTCACTGTTGCCCCGCCTTGATGGAGTATCTCACCTACTGCCATTGCGCTGGTCGTGGCAACGCCTCCAACGGCAAGTGTGTTGACAGCCGCTTGCAGTGGCCCGGCGGTAGTTATCTGGTATGCACCTCCATACGCTGTACCATTCGCGTTCGTGGCAAATGCACGTACATTATAGGTAGTGTTCGCTTGAAGGGCGGTCATGGTGCTGGTGAACGCGCCCAAACCTGCTCCGTCTACGGTGAAGGCGTCGTTGATCGTTGGATTCAGGCCTGTATCCCAGCAAACACCTTTGGCGAAAACCGTGGAACCACCATCACTGGCTACACTACCCCCGGCTTGTGAACTATACGAATCCGTTCCCTGTGGCTGAACGCTCACTACGGTTGGTAGTTCACCTCCCTGAACCGCATCGTAAGTCCGGAAGGCAGCGACATTGCCGTAGGAGGTACCCTGCGAATTGGTCGCATACGCGCGTGCGTAGTACTGTGTGCCAGGTGACAAACCGGTGAGTACGACCTGGAAATCACCGATTCCCGTTCCAGCAGTGACCACATCATTCGAGAGTGATGGTGTGGTATTCGTGCCAAAGCAAATGCCACGCGCGATGGTCGAAGAAGTACCCTGCCCTGTAACAGCACCTCCGACAACGCAGCTAGTTGTTCCTAGGCCAGTGGGGGCTAGGGTCCAAACATGCGGGCTTCCCAATGCACTCGAAGCGCTATATGTGATACTGTCGATCTCCTGCAATGGGTACAAGAAGGCCCCGCCATTGGTAAGATGGGTCCGCATGACTTGCGGTGAGGTGGTCAAAACTTGCGTCACACTATCGATCTGCGCAAGTGGGAACTGCACGACTTCACCGGTCGTCCGGTGTAAGTTCATGGTCCCTTGCCCAAAGACATTGACTGAGGCGCCAAGAAGCAGGAATGCGAGGTGAATGCGAGCCATTATCGTGCGATCAGGATCTGTTCGGTGATGAGGTAAGTGGGTCTTTGCAAGCGGATAAGATAAATGCCACTTGGCACACTTTCGCCGTTTCCGTCACGCCCATCCCAATGAAGCCGATGTAGGCCGCTATTTGCATGGCCATCGAACAATCGTCGGATCGGTATGCCCTTTACGTCGATGATATCAGCAATGAGATGAGATGCCTGTTCGAGATCATGCTCGATCGTGACTACTCCATGGGAAGGATTGGGATAGACCCCTACAGCATTTCGGTGTGAACTGATCTCGCCGACACCGATAGGTCCTGGTTCGAACTGGTACTTTATGATGGATGCAAGGTCCCATTGGAAGGTGGTTCCATTCGTCAGGAACATTTGGAACGTATTCCCACTGGTTCTCGTGCTTCGCACATCATTAACATTGTAGGTCAACGAGGTGCCATTGGTGAAATGCACGTAAATGCTCTGGGAATGGAGAGTTGTGGACGAAAGGATCAGTGAAAGGAGTATCCAACGCATAGGTTTCATATTTATAGCGAATATAGCTATTCCTCGTTGACCAATTGATACGTGGTGGCTCATGCCAAGTGGCAGTAACAGCCAGGTTTCTGAGGGGCGGCGACCTTTTTGGCCTCGTATTGGTTGCAAAGGCGGGGCATACGTGAGGCGTCTCTTCTCGCAGCATTCACCATACCAATGGAAGGTCTTATTTAACCGGTTGGCCCAGCTTGCGTAAGTTGCGATCCAAACCCGCCACCCCCGCGAATAAGTCGTCTCCTGCAGACAGTGCGAAGAAGCTTTGAACTCTAAGCTGAGTGTACATCGTTTGCGGAAGCGCATTCCAGTTCTTCCAAAGCCTTGTTCCTCCAACGCAGAACGGCGACCAAGTTGGTCGCCGTTCTGCAGTTCAGTAGGTCTGTAAGCCTCAGCTCTTCTTCACAGGAACCATCGGCTTCGCGGTTTTCACCGGAGCCACGGGTTCTACGGCGGCAGGCACTTCCACCTTGGGCTCTTCGGCCTTGGTCTTCACCAGGGTCATCTCGTTCACCAGGTGCCCGGCACCGGCGAAGACGTCGATGGTCCAGAGCACGTAGCGGATGTCCACGCTGATGGTGCGCTGCAGTTCGGGCTCGAAGGCGATGTCACCGCTCATGGCTTCCCAGTTGCCGTCGAAGGCGATGCCGATGAGTTCGCCGTTGGCGTTGAACACGCCACTACCGCTGTTGCCACCGGTGATGTCGTTGTTGCTGATGAAGCAGACCACGAGCTCGCCGTTCTCGTCGGCGTAGGCGCCATAATCCTTCTTCATGAGCAGCTCCTTCTGGCGCGCTGGCACGATGAACTCGTCGTTGGTGGGGTCTTCCTTCTCCAGGATGCCACGCGCGGTGCAGATGTGTTTGTAGAACATGCCATCGCCGGGGATGTAGCTGCCCACTTGGCCGTAGGTGAGGCGCATGGTGCTGTTGGCGTTGGGGTACCAGCTCTTGGCGGCGTCCTTCTCGCGCATGGCCGCCACCATCAGGCGGTAGCCCTTCGCGAGGTCTTCATCACCGGCGCTCACGGCTGGCCCGAGGAAGTTGCGGTAGTGGTTCAGGCACGATTCCGCGGCCTGGAAGCCGAGGTCCTTCTCCAGCACCTTCAAGGTTGGTTTGGCCAGGAAGGCGTTGAGGCGAGCGCGGTCCGTGAGCACGCTGGTCTTGAATAGGGCAGCGGCCCAAGCATCGAAGTCGCCTTTGAATTTCTTCTCGATGGAGGCCATCACGGTCGGTTGCAGGTCGCGCTCCACATCGCTATGGATGAGGCTGAACATCTGTGCGGTCACCTCCTGGTCGATGGCGGGCACGTAGTCCTTCCACAGTTCGTCGGCGGCGGCTTGTACACGGGCCACGGCGGCGGCCACTTTCGCGGCGTCCTTGGGGTCGGTGGCGAGCTGCATCTTCAAGCCGTACATGCGGAAGCCGAGCAGGATGGCTTCGCTGCCGAAGGCGCCCTCCTGCATGTACACGTTGGCCTTCTCGAATTTCGCGCGCTCCTTGTAGCCGTTCTCCAGGTCGGTGAGGATGCTGCCGTACTTGGCTTTGCGACCGGCATCGGCGTTCACCCAGGCCATCAGTTCAGCCTCCTGCTGCTTCTTCTTGTCTTCCACCTTCAGGCGCTTCAAACCGCGGCTCTGGCCGATGAAGTACTTCCAGTAGTTGCTCACCTGCGCGTATTTGCTGGCGTACTTGATGCGCGTGGCGGGGTCCTTGTCCATGTGCTCCTGGTAGATGTCCAGCTTGGCACGACGCACCTTCACGCGGCTGGGGAATTCCTGCTCCAGACCAAGGCGCACGCCGTGGCTGCTGAGGAAGCGATCCGTGCTGCCGGGGTAACCCATGATCATGGCGAAGTCGCCTTCCTTCACGCCGCTGGTGCTCACCGGGAAGTGGTGCTTCGGCTTGTAGGGGATGTTGGTTTCGCTGGGGTCGGCGGGCTCACCGTCCGGACCGGTGTACACGCGGAACATGCAGAAGTCGCCGGTGTGGCGCGGCCACATCCAGTTGTCGGTGTCGCCGCCGAACTTGCCGATAGCGCTGGGCGGCACACCTACCAAGCGCACGTCGCGGTAGGTCTTGTAGTGGAAGAGGTAGAATTCGTTGCCCTCGAACATCACCTTGAATTCGGTGCTGAGGCCGTTCTCCTTGCTGCTTTCGCCGATAAGCTGCTGGGCGATCTCGCCGATCTTGGCGTCGCGCGCTTCCTCGGTCATGTCGGCGGTGATCTGGACGTTCACCTTCTCGCTCACATCATCGATGCGCACGAGGAAGCTCACGCTGAATCCAGCGGCGAGTTCATCCTTGCGGGTCTTGGCCCAGAATCCGTCGGTGAGGTAGTCGTGCTCCACGCTGCTGAGGCTCTGCACCGCATCGTAGCCGCAGTGGTGGTTGGTGAGGAACAAGCCTTCGGCGCTCACCATTTCGCCGCTGCAGAAGCCGCCACCCAGGCGCACGATGCCGTCCTTCAGGCTGCTCTTGTTGATGTCGTAGATGTCTTCGGCAGTGAGCTTGAAGCCCAGCTTCTGCATCTCCGCTTCGTTGATCTGCTTCAGTTTGTTCAACAGCCACATGCCTTCGTGGGCCTGCGTGCCGATGAAGAGGAGTGCTGCCGCGAGCAGCGAGAACGTACGCTTCATACTTGAGGGGTTCTGGTTGAGGGACGGCAAATGTAGGATCCCCTGCGGAAGGGGACCCCGGATCGGGGGTACAGCGCCGAGGCTGGGACGAACGGTTAGGCCTTATTCGGTCTTGGGCATTGGCCGCCACACCACCGGGTAGAGGAGACCTTCGGCGCGCTCGAAGAGCAACTTGAAGGACTCCGGAGCGCCGATGCGGGCTACTACGCGCTTGTCCTTGCCGTTGGCCACCAACCGCATGATGGAGCTGGGCAGGTCGGTGACGTCCCGGTCGTATTTGTCGTTGAACTGGTAGAAGCCGGTGCGCTCGGCATCTTCCAGGATCCGGGCGATGGTGTCCTGCCCGATGCGCGTGTGGTGCATGCCCTCCAGTTCCACATGGGAGCGACCCTCGAAGGTGGCGTAACCACTGCGGTAGACGTTGATGACGTACGCTTTGCAGGTGCCGAAACAGGGCGTGCGCTGCAAGGTGATCACGAGGCTGTCCGCTTTGGTGGCGCCGCCCAAGGTGGGTGCTTGGGGGGCTGAAGCCACCGGAGCATCACCGCCTCCAGAGGCCGTGGTGTTCTGCTTGGCGGCACAAGCGACCAACAGGAAGGGTAGGGCCAGGGCGATGAAGGTTCTCATGTCAGTGCGTTTACTACTACGAAGGTGCGGATCCCGTGCCAGACTAGGAAAAGGCGCACGTCCAGCTCATGCATATTGCATCGCCTGCCGAAGCCTAGGCGAAGGCATGGCCCCTTGCATTATTTCCTACGCGCCGCTTGCTGCTGCTTCTGCATGTCCTCCAGACGCTGCTGCCATTTGCTCTTCTTCTTCGGCGTCTTCATGTTCTGCACCAGTTCCGCGCGGATCTTGTCCTCGTTCACGAACCAGCTCTTCATCACCGTCATCTGCAGGATGCTGATCACGTTGGCCAGCAGGTAGTAGTAGCTCAGGCCGGAAGGCAGGCTGTTCATGAAGAACAGCATCATCACCGGGAAGAGGTACATCATCAGCTTCATGTTCGGCATGCCCTGTTGCGTGGGCATCTGCTTGCTGTTGATGGCCGTGTAGATCATGGTGCTGGCCGCCATCAGGATGGTGAACAGGCTCACGTGGCTGCCATAGGCCGGAATGCTGAAGGGAAGCGAGAGGATGCTGTCGTAGGTGCTCAGGTCATCGGCCCAGAGGAAGCTCTGCTGGCGCAGTTCGATGCTGGCCGGGAAGAAGCGGAACATGGCGTACAGCACGGGCAACTGCACCAACATGGGCAGGCAGCCGCTCGCGGGGTTCACGCCCGCTTTCCGGTACAGGTCCATGGTGGCCTGTTGTTTCTTCATCACATCGCCGTCCTTGTGTTTCTCGTTGATCACATCCATCTCCGGCTTCAGCAGGCGCATGCGGGCGCTGGAGACGAAGTTCTTGTAGGTCAACGGCATCAGCAGCAGCTTGATGGCGATGGTGAGGACCAGAATGATGATGCCGTAGTTCCAGCCCCAGCCGTCGAGCCAGTTGAAGATGGGGATCACCAACCACTTGTTCATCCACCCGAAGATGCCCCAGCCGAGGTCGATGATCTTGTCGAACTGGGCGATCTCCGTGCGGTTCAAGGTGCCGTAATGATTCGGCCCTAGGTACATCCGGATGGGCAGGTCCACCTTGGCGCCGCGCTCCTTCTCGAAGAAGAGCTTCGCGGTGTACCGCTTGGTGTGCGTGCTGTCTTCCAGCGGGGTGATGGCGATCTCCGATCCGCTGCTCGCGAATCCTTCGGTGCTCACCAGGCCGATGGTGAAGAAGTCTTGCTTGAAGGCCACCCAGTTGGTCTTGCCTTCGAGCTTCTTGCTGTCCTCGCTGCTTTCGCTCAGGTAGTTGCGGTCGTCGCTGAAGTACTTGTAGTACACCCCGCATTTCTGCAGTTCGCCCACCCGGTACTTCTCGTTGCTGAATCCAGTCAGGGTCCAGTTGAAAACGGTGTTGCGGGCATCCACCTCGTTCTCCAGGCCCACGAGCTCGGCACGAGTGTCCATGAAGTAGCCGGTGCTGTCCAGCTGGTAGGTGATGCGCACGAACTTGGCAGGGTCCGTGGTGGGGGCTTTGAGCACCACCCCGGTGTCGCCCAGCTTTTCAGCGGTGAAGAAGAGGTCGTTCGTGCTGATGTCCAGGTTGCCCAGGAAGAAGCGGAACTCGTAGTTGCCGCTGTCGGGGTCGGTCAGGTATAGCGGGGTTTTCCGAGAGGTCTGGTATTCCTTCAGGCGGATCACCGAGGGCTTGGCGCCATGGGTGTTGATGGCCACCTGCAGGCGCTCGTTCTCGATCACCACTTCCTGCGCGCTACCCGTGGAAGCCGCTTGGAAGATGCCGTAACGCTGGCCCTGCAACGCGCGCCGCACGCTGTCCGCGTTCAGCGTGTCGCCATTCACCACCAGGATGCTGTCGTTCGTGGCGGGTGCAACACTGCCGGAGTTGCCGGTAGTGGTCGCTTGGGCTTTGAGGGCCTCTTCGGCCTCGCGCGCTTGCCGCTCGATCTCCACGTTGGCCAAGCTGTCCTGTACCTGTTGCTGGCGGGCCTGCTCTTCCGGGCTGGGCATCGTGTACCAGGTGTACGCGCCCAGGATCGCTGCGATGAGGACGAAGCCGATGATCGAATTCCTATCCATTCGGGAACCGCCGGTGGTTCAAGGTGTTCGGCGGAAGGGCGGCAAAGATAGGATCCGGGGGAGAATGGCCTCCGCGAACACCGTCGGGTGCGGGTCGTGCCGGATGCTGTTGATGGGCATTCGCCACAAGGCATCGAGAACCTGCCGGACATCCGGAACAGCGAACGCCTACCTGCCGTTCGGAAGGATCAGGCCTGCTGCGCTGTCGCCTCCTCGTGCTTCACCGGCGTTCCGCCTTGCGTCATGGCGGCCTTCACGAAGTGTACGAACAAGGCGTGCGGCTTCATCGCAGTGCTCCGGTATTCCGGGTGGAATTGCACCCCCACGAACCACGGATGGTCCTTCACCTCCACGATCTCCACCAGTTTCGTCTGCGGATTCGTGCCTGTGGCCACCATGCCCGCTTTCTTGTACGCGTCCAGGTATTCGTTGTTGAACTCGTACCGGTGGCGGTGCCGTTCGGTGATGTCCTTGCGCCCGTAGACCTTGTACGCGGTGCTGCCCTCGGCGATCTTGCACGCATAGGCGCCCAACCGCATGGTGCCCCCCTTGTCGGAGATGGTCTTCTGCTCCTCCATCATGGCGATGACCGGGTGCTTGGTATCGGCGTTCATCTCCGTGCTGTTCGCATCCTCGTACCCCAGCACGTTCCGGCCGAATTCGATCACCGCCATCTGCATACCCAGGCAGATGCCCAGGAACGGGATCCTGTTCTCCCGTGCGTATCGGATGGCTTCGATCTTGCCCTCGATGCCGCGGTGTCCGAAGCCGGGCGCCACCAGGATGCCGCTCAGGCCGCCGAGGTGTTTCGCCACGTTCTTCGCCGTCAGCTTCTCGCTATGCACCCACTTGATGTGCACCTTGGTCTCGTTCTCCGCGCCCGCGTGCTCCAGCGCTTCCTTGATGCTCTTGTAGGCATCCTTCAACTCCACGTACTTGCCCACGAGGCCGATGTGGACTTCGCTCTTCGGGTGCTTGTAGCGCTGTAGGAAATCCTGCCAAGCGCTCAGGTCCACGTCCGGGTAGGCGTTGATGCCCAGTTTCTGCAGCACCACCTGGTCCAGTCCCTCGGCCTGCATCATCAAAGGCACGTCATAGATGGTGTCGGCATCGCGGCTTTCGATCACAGCGTTGGCGTCCACGTTGCAGAACAGCGCGATCTTCTCCTTCATGCCCTTCTGCATCGGATGCTCGGTGCGGCACACCAGCACATCGGGCTGTACACCAAGGCTCAGCAGTTCCTTCACGCTGTGCTGGGTGGGCTTGGTCTTCAACTCGCCGGTGGTGCCCAGGTAGGGGAGTAGGGTGAGGTGGATGGTGAGGCAGTCCTTGCCTTTCTGCCACTTCAACTGACGCATGGCCTCCACGTAAGGCAGGCTTTCGATATCGCCCACCGTGCCCCCGATCTCGGTGATCACGAAGTCGTAGATGCCCTTGCGCCCCAACGCCTGGATGTTGGCCTTGATCTCGTCGGTGATGTGCGGGATCACCTGCACCGTCTTGCCCAGGTATTCGCCGCGCCGCTCTTTATTGATCACGTTCTGGTAGATCCGGCCGGTGGTGATGTTGTTGGCCTTGCTCGTGGGCACATCCAGGAACCGCTCGTAGTGGCCCAGGTCCAGGTCGGTCTCCGCACCATCCTCTGTCACGAAACACTCCCCATGCTCGTACGGGTTCAACGTGCCGGGGTCCACGTTGATGTACGGATCCAGCTTCTGGATGGTGACGGTGAAGCCGCGGGCTTGCAGCAACTTGGCCAAGCTGGCGCTGATGATGCCTTTGCCCAGGCTGGAGGTCACTCCTCCGGTCACGAAAATGTACTTGGTGGATCCCGTCATCACGCTGCGATCCATCCCTGAGTGGGAGAGGTGATCACGGGGTGTAAAGGTAAGGTGATCGCAGCCTTTACGGTGCGCTGTGGAAAAAGGCTGAGAACTCGTTCACGCGAAGGAACTTGTGAGTTCGTTGTTGACAGGCCTGTAGGAACCCGTCAAGTCGCCAACGGCTGCGAACCGATCGATGCGAACCCTCGAATTCGAACCGCTTGGCCGGTTAGAATTTGTAGCTCACCCCGAAGCTCGGCAGCAAGGGCAACTGGTCCACCCGTTCGAAACGCACGCGGTCGAAGTAGAAGATGTTCTGGCGGTCGTATGCGTTCGTCAAGCTCACATCCAGTTCCACCACCTGGTTCTCGTCCAGGCGCCAGGTCTTGGTCACGCCCAGGTCCAGGCGATGGTAGGTGGGCAGGCGACCGTCGTTCAACGGACCGAAGACGATGGCCAGGTCGGCATTGCCGGTGGTGTAGTCGTAGTTCACATCGCCGTTGTAGGCCGTGTTCCCATAGTAGCCTTGGGTCCTGGTGAAGGGGAAGCCCGAACCGAAGTTCCACCGTGCGTTCACCTTCCACGCTTCGAATTTGCCGAAGGCGTAGCTCGCCACCAGGTTCACGTTGTTCCGGCGGTCCCACACCGGGTTGTACGTGCGTGTGCCATCCCACCGGTCCACATACGTGTAGCTGTACACCGCCCAGAAGTAATAGTTGTTCTTCTCATACTTCAGTAGAAGGTCAGCACCGTACGCTTTGCCGCTCTCGATGATGTAGTCCTTCTTCAATTCATCCGGCTTGTCGGCGAACTCCTGGGTGTCGTTGAATAGTTTGTTGCGGTTCAGGTTGGTCACCTGGCGGAAGTCCTTCAGGTACACCTCGAAGTTGGCCGAGAATTCGTCGGTGATGTCGTACTCGAACCCAGCCACATAATGGTTGGCGCGCTGCAGTGGGTCCTTCACCTCGCGAACGTCGCCGTTCGATTCGATGAAGTTCCTGGGCAGGTTGTCCGGCGCGGACAGGAAGCCATAGAACAGGTTCACCACGTCGCGGTCGCTGTTGGCGGCCACCAGGTTCTGGCTGTAGCGCCCGCCCGCTGCTTTGAAGCGCAGGTCGTCCGTGATGTTCCACTTGAAGCCCAAGCGGGGTTCCGGACTGGGGACCGATAATGATGCGTAGTAGTGCAGGCGGAAGCCCGGCTCGATGATCACTTTCTTCCAGACCTTCTTGTAGGAGAAGTAGCCCGCGATCTCCGAGGTGTTCTGCTCCTGCTCGTACTCACGCCCCAAGCTGTTGAAGAAGGCGAAGTTCGTTCGGAAGCCGAGGAACTCCACACCATACCGGATCTCATCCTCCCGGTTGAAGACCTTGAAGTTCATCGCTCCGTTGAAGCCAGCGATCTCACTGGTACGCGGAGGCAGGTCTCCCTCGGTCAAGGCGATGTTGTAGTTCGAAGCGCTGAAGGTCCCATCGATGAGCACCGCCGACCCGGCAGGCACCAGCACGAAGTTCGTGCCCGCTCCCCAGTTGTTCCAGTTCAGGTCGCTCACCTGCCGGTATTTCACCCCATCGCTGAAGTTGAAGCCGAAGAGGTTGAATTTGCTGCCGTTCGCACCGTTGAAACTGAGCTTGCCATAAGCGTCGGTGAAAGTGAAGGGGAGGCCATCCTGCTGCACGTTCTCGTAGAAGATCTTGCTGCTCCGATCCAAGTAGCTGTGCCGTACGTTCATCAGGAAGGAACTGGAGCTACCACCGTCCTCCTTTTGCTTCTTCAGTGGACCTTCCAACAACACCTTGCCGGTGAAGGTGCTGGCCGCGACACGCCCGCTTAGACGCTTCTTGTTGCCATCGCGCGTGGTGATGTCCATGATGGAACTGATACGACCACCATGTTCGGCATTGAAGCCGGCCGAGTAGATGTCGGCGTTGCGGATGATGTCGTTGTCGAACACGCTGAAGAGCCCGATGCTGTGGAAGGGGTTGTACAGGACCATGCCGTCGAGCATGGATTTGTTCATGATGGGTGATCCTCCGCGGATGTAGAGCTGTCCGCCCTGGTCCCCGGTGAAGATCACACCGGGCACCACTTGCAGGTATTGCGCAAGATCGGCCTCACCACCGATGGCAGGCATGCGTTCGATCTGGCGAGGGGTGAGTTTGGTCACCCCCATACGCACTTGGGTGCGTGCCTCCTGCTTTTCTCCGCTCACTTCGAATTCCTTGATCTGGATAGCGCTCTTGCTGAGGAAGAGCTTTTCCGTGAGGATCTGGTCGCGGGTGACAGAGATTGCCTTTTGTGCGGTGTCGTACCCGAGGAAGGTGACTTGCAAGGTGTAGCTGCCAGGCGTCACTTTACTGATGGAGTAATAGCCGTTCACGTCCGTAGCCGCACCGATGGTGGTGCCTTTGAGGATCACGTTGGTGAAGATGATCGGCTCACCGGTCTGTTTGTCGTATACGAACCCTCGGATGGTGCCCGTCTGGGCCATCAGGAGGGTCGGTAGGATAGCGAGTAGGAAGAGGAGGGATCGAAGGTTCCGGGACATGGTTTCCGTGCAGGGCGGCTAAGGTAGACGAACCGCCCCGTTAACCGAGTAGCCGTTCTATGTGCGACCGCTACCGTTGGTCGATGCGTCAAGCACCTTTCGTCCCGATCCGGTTCACGACATCACCTTGGCGAGCAACTCGCGCAACAGTTCGCCTTGGTCGCTGCCGTCGCCGCCCAGACCCTTGCTCCGCAGGTCGAATTGGCGCAGGTGGCGCTGCACCTCCACGAGTTTCCCGAGCGGGTAGTTCTTGGCCTGTTGCACGTAGTCCTTCACGAAGAAGGGGTTGACCTTCAGCTCCGAAGCAAGCTCGGACTGACTCTTGCCCGCGCACGCATGTACCACGGCCAGCTTGCTGAAGTAGGTGTTCAAAAAGCCCAAGGTCACCACCAACGGATTCTCCTTGGGGTCGGCCGCGAAGTGATTGGCGATCTGTTGCGCCTTTAACGCATTGCGGCTTCCGATTGCGTTCTGCAGTTCGAAGACGTTGTAATCCTTGCTGATGCCCACGAAGCGCTGGATGATCTCGCTGGTGATGGCACCGCCTTCTTCCGTCACTAAACACAGCTTCTCCACTTCCTTGATGGCCTTGGAAAGGTCGGTTCCCAAGTGGTTGGCTAACAATGTCGCCTCTGCGCTGCCCAACCGTCGTTTCTGGTTCTTCGCGAAGGTGATGAGCAGGTCGGGCAGCTTGTCCTCTCGCACTTTGTCGCTCAAGAAGACCTGTCCTCCCCCTTTTTGCGCCGACTTCAGGATGCTCTTGCGCCCATCGATCTTCTTGTGCTTGTAGCAAAGCACCAAGACCGTGGTGGGGGTTGGCTTCAGCAGGTAGTTCTCGAGTTTCTCCACTTGGTCGATCCGCCAGTTCTGCAACTCGCGCACCACCACCAACTGCCGCTCGGCCATCATGGGAAACCGAAGGCACGTGTCCTTCACGGTGTCGGGGTCGCAATCCCTGCCGTACAAGATGGTCTGGTTGAAATCGCGCTCGTGTTCTTCCAACGCGAGCCGTTCCACTTCGGATGCGATACGGTCGATGAAGAAGCCTTCTTCGCCGTGCAGCGTGTACACCGGCTTGAATTTACCGCCCCGTAGGTCGGTCATGATCTTCTTGTAGTCCTCCAACGTGCTCATTCGAAGCGCAGGTGCTTCACCGAACGCCCTTCGTTGATGATCTCGCGTAACGCATCGATGCCAAGCCGCACATGCATCTCCACGAAGGAGCCTGTCACCTTGGCGTCGCTGGCACTGGTCTTGACCCCCTCGGGCACCATGGGCTGGTCGCTCACCAGCAACAACGCACCCGTGGGGATCTCGTTGGCGAAGCCGGTCATGAACAAGGTGGCCGTCTCCATGTCGATGGCCATGGCCCGGATCATCCGCAACCGCTCCTTGAACGGCTCGTCGTGCTCCCACACCCGCCGGTTGGTGGTGTACACGGTGCCGGTCCAGTAGTCAAGGTCGCGGTCGCGCACGGCTCCGCTCACCGCCCGTTGGATCATGAAGCTCGGCAGGGCCGGGACTTCCGGTGGGAAGTAGTCCGTGCTGGTACCCTCACCACGGATGGCCGCGATGGGGAGCACCAGGTCGCCGAGTTGGTTCTTCCGCTTCAAACCGCCGCACTTCCCCAGGAATAGCACGGCTTTCGGTTCGATCGCGCTAAGCAGGTCCATGGTGGTGGCCGCCATCGGACTGCCCATCCCGAAGTTGATCATCACCATGTCCTCGGCCACGGCCACCTTCATGGCCTTGTCGCGCACCGGTATGGTGGCGCCCGTCTGCTGGCAGAAGATGTCGAGGTAGTTGTCGAAGTTGGTGAGCAGCACATGGGACTTGAAGGCCTCCAAGGGCAGTCCGGTGTAACGCGGAAGCCAGTTGCTGACGATCTCTTGTTTCGTGCGCACTTTTGTGTGGTGAAGTCCCTTTCAATGCAAGCGTTGGACTTGCCGGACCATGGTGTCAAAACTAAGCATGGGGCCGCTGGTATCACCGTGTTCGATCCCGTGCGCCGACGTTGGGTGGCCCTAACCCCGGAAGAGTGGGTGCGCCAGCACGTGATCAACCACCTTGTCCACGACCTCGGCTGCCCGGCCAGTTTGCTTGCCGTGGAGACCAAATTGGTGCTGAACGGGATGACGAAACGCGCGGATATCGTGCTTTACGACCGAACCGGTACCCCGCTAGCCTTGGTCGAATGCAAAGCACCAGGTGTGACCGTGGGGCAGGCCACCTTTGAACAAGCCGCGCGTTACAATGTTATCTTCAAAGTGCGTTACCTCCTCGTTACCAACGGTTCCAAACATTATTGCTGTGCGGTGGACCATCAACGCGGCTCCGTGGATTTCTTGACCGCCCTTCCTTCATTCGAACGCATGGAGGCGGGCTCGACTCCCTAATTTTGAGGACATGATGAAACGGTACCTGACCCTGGTCCTGATGCTCGCCAGCATTACCACCACCTTCTCCCAGTACAAGGAGAAGATGGACCTGCAACTGCAGCATTTCCTCGCGCATGGTTCAGAAGGCGTGGGCGAAGTGAGCCTGTTCATCCACGGTGATGCAGCGGCCATTTCCGAGGCCGTGCGTTCCCATGGAGGACGCGTGACGAACCAACGGGCGAAGCTTGTCTCTGCAAGGGTTCCGGTCACCTCCATCCGGGCCTTGGCCAGCGAACCGGCCGTGCATCACTTCGAGTTCAGCCTGGCCACCGGTGCGCTCATGAACGACTCCATGCGCGTGAAAGCCCGCGTGAACCAAGTGCATGCTGGAGTTAGTCCCTTGCCACAAGGGTATGATGGCACTGGGGTGGTCTTCGGCATCATCGATACCGGATTCGACATCACCCATCCTGACTTCCGCGACGAGAACGATCAGACCCGCGTGTATCGATACTGGGATCAAGTGCCTGCAAGTAGCAGCGCCTCACCGCAGCCCTTTGGGTATGGAACTGAATTCACGCAGGAACAACTGAACGCCGGTGGGCCAGGTCTGCCCGTGGATCCTCAAGGGCACGGCACTGCAGTGGCTGGCACCGCGGCGGGTAATGGCTTGGGCAACGGCAAACATATGGGTGTGGCACCAAAGACAGACATCATCGTGGTGGCTAGTCCACTGGGGGCGCCGAACTGGTCTGCAACAGTAGCTGATGCGGTGAAGTACATCTTCCAGCAGGCCGAAGCACTTGGCAAGCCCGCTGTGGTCAATATCAGCATGGGCTCCTACACCGGCTCGCACGACGGAAAGGACGCGGCAGCCCTCCTCATCGAGGATCTGCTCCAGGAACAGAACGGCCGAGCGTTGACCGCTGCCGCAGGGAATTCCCATGGTACCTTTCCGTACCACGTGCATACGGAGGTGGATGCCGATACCAGCTTCACCTGGTTCCAAACGAATACGTTCCCGCCGACCTACAACATCTTCAACTACCCCAACGTCTTCTTCGAGATCTGGGCCGATGCCGTGGACATGGAGAATGTCCGGTTCGCCATCGGGGCCGATCGGACGACCCCGGCGCTGAATTTCCGCGGGCACACGCCCTTCCGCACGGTGAGCGAGTTGATCGGCCAAGTGGTATCCGACCCGCTCGTGAGCGAGAGTGGGAACACGCTCGGTACGGTGCAGTATTATGCCCAGGAGCGCGGGGAGCAGGTTATGTTGCAAGTATTCATCGCATCACCCGATACCGCCGATTGCCTCTGGCGCTTCATGTCCACGGGCAGTGGCGCGTTTGATCTCTGGACCCTAACGACCTACACCCGGACATCCAACGTCCTGGGTCCATTGCTCGCTGCGGCTTGGTCGCCGCCCATACCGTTCCCGACTCCTGCCGAGTACCCAGCCATGGCCCATTACGTAGAGCCCGACTTCCTCCAACACATCGTTGATTCCTGGGCGTGCCTGCCCGATGCGATCACCGTGGCCAACTATTGCAATGAGGTGTCCTATACCGATTATTTCGGGGTGTTACGCACTGTACCCGGCACCGAGGAGGACATCTCACCGGCGAGTAGCAACGGTCCAACGCGAGATGGTCGATTGAAGCCCGATGTGGCGGCCACGGGGGATATCGTCTTCACACCGGCCCCGCTGGAGGCGATCCAGTGGATCATTGACAACCAGGTCGGCTTCAAAGTGGATCCGGGAGGGTTGCATATCCGGGACGGCGGCACGTCGCAAGCAGCACCTGTGGTAGCAGGGGCAGCCGCACTCTACCTGCAGAAGTGCCCCGATGCCAGCGCTGCGGAGATCGTCTCGGCCATCCAGAAGAGCGCCCGATCCGATAGTTTCACAGGAACCGTGCCCAACCCACGCTGGGGCATGGGCAAGGTCGATGTCTTCAATGCCATGATCAACCGCACCCGACTCGAAGCGGAGACGACCTCCATTTGTGCCGGCGATGGGGTTGAAGTGGAGTACATCGGCGGTCACGGCGAACTGGAATGGAGCAACGGTGCATCCGGCAATCCCATTCAAGTTTCAGTGCCAGGCGCGGTGAGCGCTACATCCGTGACACCTTCCGGATGTATCGCTCACACGGATACGCTTTCCTTCACCGTGCTTCCAGCACCCGCTCAACCGACCATCTCCAGCAACGGTAGCATTTTGACCAGTTCCACGGCCGCTGGGTACCAGTGGTTGGAGAACGGACAGCCCATTCCCGAGGCCACGGAACAGGAATGGACCGCATTCTGGCCCGGCTCGTACCAAGTCCTGATCACAGATGCCAACGGATGCTCCTCCACAAGCGCACCTGTACAAGTGCTCACCGTAGGCGTATCGGAAGTGGCTTCCGATGGACTCTTGGTATGGCCTAGCCCGGTGCGCGATCGCATGTTCATCCGCCTTCCCGCTACGTCAACGAGTGTCGTGGATCTCGAGGTACGGACCTCCGATGGCAAGTTGGTGCTGCAAGAACGTCGCGCTGCGACCACGGGCACCCTGGACCTTTCCGTGGTGGACCTGGCTACCGGGACCTACGTGCTCAGCATCGGATCCACCGAAGGCCGCTGGAACCACCGCTTCGTGAAGGGCCATTGAACACGAAGCGGCCTTGCTGTGCAAGGCCGCTTCGTTAGTCAATTTGGTACGATCAGTGTACCACCACCAACCGTGCGCTGCGGCCACCGGCTTGGAGGTGATAGCTGCCGTTGGCCCATGCGCCGGTGTTCAACTCGTGCATGCGTCCGATACGACCCTCCCAGACCACGCGCTGTAACGCATCACGCACGACCAGGTCGGTCGGTTCTTCCACCTTGATCGTTACCGCGTTGGTGGTGGGGTTCGGATAGACGAGGAAACCTTGCTCTACACGGGAAGTGATCGACGTGTTCACCTCGTTGTTCGCTGCGAAGGTGGGCGCTTGTTGAACGAAAGGACCATAGCCGTTCGGGATGCGGGCCAAGGCCACGTTGGTGCTTTGTGCGCCATACACCACATGATCCAACACCAGCCCCGATGAGGCCGATAACCACACATCCTCTCCGCTCGCCGATAGTTTGAAGTTGGCGTGCAACGGACCTTCCACGCCGTCCTCATCGGCCCAGATGATGAGGTAGCCACCTGGAGTGAGCACCGTGTTCTCCGGGATGCGCCACTTGTACACGTTGTTCCCATCATCGCTGAGCCAACCACCGCTCAGATCGAAGGCTTCGGTGCCGTTGTTGTGGAGTTCGATCCAATCCTCGTACTTGCCGTTCTCATCCAGTTCCCCGGCGGTGTTCTGGGCCATCACCTCGTTTATGCGTACGGGTGGGTCCATGGCGAACTCCATTTGTACCAGGTAGGTGAACACATCGTGCTCCGCACCCGGTGGAAAGAACGATACGCTCTGCGCGGCGTTGTTCGCTGTGGCCATCACGTAGTAGCGAACGCGGGTCATCGATGCTGCAGCCGGAATGGTCCCGCCGAACACGCCGTCACCCGAACCGCCATCATCGTGTGCGCCATCGTCGAAGAGCTGAACACTGCTGAAGTTCCCGTAGGTACCGAGGGAGTAGAAGAGGTCCGTACGGGCTGGTGAGCCTGCGATCGTCGCGCGCACGTTCACGCTCTCGCTGGGCAGTGGATCCGCCCATTCCACGCCGTTCACCGCATGGCTCAACGCGCTGATCGTCGGTGCCACTTGGGTCACTTCGGTGTTGTTCAGTAAGGTGTTGCGGCGGTTAGTGATGAAGTTCTGCAACACCGTGAGTTCCGTGTTGAAGGCCGCGTAGGTGTACAGCTTCTTCGGATCGGCCTGCACTTCGGCATCGATCATGGCTGAATAGCTCGCGAGCAGCGCGTTGAACGACGAGGACTGCATCTTCTCCTGGATCAAGGTGCGCAGATGCGCGAGGTAGCGCTGGCGCAATGCAGGCACGGCGAGCAACTGGTTCAGCAAGGGGTAGTTCGCATTGTCCGCATGGTAGAAGGCGCCCCAGTTCGCCGCGTTGTTCTTCATCACGCTGTTGCCGTCGAACTCCAAGGGTGTCATGCGCTCCGTCTCTGGATCGAAGTAGAGGTAGTAATCCATCTTGCCTTTGTACACGTACCCATCATCATCCCCGAAGGCGATCTCGCTGGCCAGGAACCACAGGGTACGGTCGATGTCCAAGTGGTTCTTCAAGGTGTCGGGCAGCGCGGCCAGTGGTGTTTGCTCCAGCTTCTGGCACACACGCACCAGGTCATCCCAGGGGTTCGCTTGTTCGGTGCGCTTCAGGGTGTAGTACTGCTGATAGGTGCTGCTGTCGGCGCCCAGATCGTTCAGCGCCGCGGTCCCATCGCCCCAGTTCGGTCCACCGCCAGGTCCACCGCCAGTGCCGCCCGGTGCATCGGCCCGCCAGAGCGTACCGTTGTTGCTGAAATACCACTCCTTCAAGTAGTCATTGTTCAACTGTTGCACGTTCGGGTAGATCCCCCAACTCTCGCCATTGATGTTCAGGTGAACGAAGTTGGCTTTCGCTGCGGGGATGTGATCGCGGATGAGGTCAAGGTACACCACTTCCCGCAGGAAGGAGGCGTCTTGGAACGCGTTGTTCAGGTTCAAGGTCTGGTAGCCCATCAGGTCCTGCCCGTCGATGGCATGGTCCATCGTGAGGTTGAACGACTTCTTCTGCGCGGTCGGTGGCAGCTGCATGTAACTGGTCTGCCCCTTGAAGCGCACACCCACGCTGTCGTACGTCACGCCGTCCACCGTTAACGTCGCTGGGATATCCGTCTGGCTGGTGTAGTTCTGCGTCATCAACGCCCAGTAATTGGGCTGCGCGAACTGCAGATCCACGGTGCGGATGGTCTCCTTGGCATAAAGCCCCGTACTGGGCTGACCACCCGTGAGCAGCAGGTGGTTCGCAGGGTCGAGGTACATCTCGGCGGGTAAACTCTGGGCTGCACTGTTCAAGCCAGAAAGCAGAGCGAGCATCGCAGGCGCGATGGGGGTGATGCGCATCCGTGTGGTGGAGTTCGGTTAACGTTCGGGTAACGTGGGATAGACCGCGAAGGGACCATAGGGTTCGATCCCGTCCTCATCCTTTCGTCCGAACGCCCGCATCCGCCGTTGGGCAAGCGCCATGCATCGGCGAACTCACTGCACCTGCTCTCCAGCGAGGTAGGTGGCCGACACACGCACACGTTCGACACCGGTACCACCGAGTGGACCACCGTCGAGCACCACGAAGTCGGCCCATTTGCCGGGTTCCAAACTTCCCAGTTCGTTCTCGGTGAACGTGGCGATGGCGTTCCAAATGGTCATGCCACGCAACGCATCTTCCGGGCTCAACGCGTTCTCCGGCATGTAACCACCTTCCGGCCATCCTTTTGCATCACGGCGCTCCACCGCAGCGCGGTAAGTGGCCAACGGATCGATGCCTTCCACCGGGAAATCGGTGCCCAACGCCAGCAGCCCCATGGTCTTCCGGAGCTCCTCATACGCGTACGCGTGTTTGATCCGTTCAGGGCCCAGGCGCGCTTCCGCCCAAGGGCCGTCACTGGTGGCGTGTGTGGGCTGCACGCTCGGGATGATGCTGTAGGCACCGAATTTCGGACGGTCCTCCGGCGATAGCACCTGCCCATGTTCGATGCGCCAGCGCAGGTCGTTGGTGCCGCCCAAGACTTCACCATAGACGTCGAGCAACAACTTGTTCGCCGAGTCGCCGATGCAGTGCGTGTTCATTTGGAAGCCGTGTTCCTTGCACCACTGTGCCACTTCGAGGAAGTGCTCGCGCGAGGCCAACTGCAGCCCGTTGTGACCGGGCTCATCGCTGTACGGCTGTTTCAGCAAAGCCCCCCGCGAACCGAGCGCGCCATCGGCGTACACCTTCACGCTACGCACCACCAAACGTTCGTCCTTGATCGCGCCGTTCTTGGCGAAGTGCGCGAGGTTGTCCTCCCCATCGGCCACCATGGCGTACATGCGCATCTTCAGCGCGCCTTCGCGTTGCATGGTGCGGATCAACTCGATGGTGCCCACATCCAAGCCGGCGTCGCACACCATGGTCAAACCCACAGCGAAACAATCCGCCTGTGCTTCAAGCAGCGCTTGGCGTTTCGTGGCCTCGTCCGCATCGTCGAAGATCTTCTGGAACACCGCCACCGCATTGTCCACCAACAAGCCCGTGGGACGCCCATCCTTCATCACCATCAAACCGCCCTCGATGCGCGTACCCGCCTCAAGACCCACGCGGGCCATTGCGGCTGCATTCACCACGGCCGCATGGCCATCTACCCGCTGCAACAGCACAGGGCGATCGGGGAAGAGCGCGTTCAGTTCCGTGTTACCGGGCAGCGCTTGTTCCGCCCAATCGTTCTGGTCCCAACCGCGGCCGAGGATCCACCCATCGCCCGGATGCGCTGCCGCGAACGCTTGGGTGCGCTCGAGCACTTCGGCCCACGAGCTTGTGCCGCTCAGGTCCACCTTCTGCTTGTTCAACCCATAGCCGAAGAAGTGGCAATGCCCATCGATGAACCCCGGATAAACTGCACGCCCGGCCGCGTCCACCACCTTCTTCGCCGCATATCGGTTCAGGATCTGCCGCTCTGGACCCAACTCCACGATGCGCCCATCGCGCACGGCCATCGCTTGGAAAACGGTGCCATTCGCATCCACGCTATGGATCCGCGCGTTGTGGATGACCAGGTCGGCTTGCTGGGACTGGTAGCAGCCAGTGCAGAGGATGGTGAGTAGCAGGAGGCCAAGCGGGAGCTTCTTCATCGGATCTTTTCGCTTCGTGGTGGTGTCCAGGTCGCCGTGGTGGTCGCTGAACCCACCGAAGGACCGTGGCAAGATTACGCCAGCGGGCGTGTTGGATATGCTTACAGCGTTAACCGGAGCAGGTTGGCTCCTGTATCTTCGCTAAGGTCATAACATCTTCCAACTGGCCATAGGTTGGCACTTGTGCTACCGTTGCATAGTTTGGTGGTCGTTGACCGGTGCAGCATGCTCAAAGCTCCTCGACCAATAGACCGCAGGGCTCCTTCGATTATCGGGAGTTTCTGCGGATGTTCTTGTAGGATATGCTGACACGGATTTTGGACTATGTCTACTACCGTATCGACGACTACTATCGTCGCAAACCGCGCTGGCAGGGTGGGGCGCTAGGTGGATTTAGGGCTGCAATTGTCATTGCTGGTGCATTGTCGCTCTGGGCTTTCAATGGTATGTTCATCTTATGGGCCAAAATCTTGAATATGCCTCCGCCTCTACCCCCTATTTACAGACCTCTTCTATTGGTACTTTTTTTCTTGCTTCTTGTGGTCCTTAGTAGGCGTTACACACCTATGCGCAAAGAGCTTCGCACTCGTTATTTTTCAGAACAGCGTGATTTTCGCTGGAAGCGGAAGGGATACTTGATCACTTTTGTGGTGATATCTTCTATTTTATTCCTTTTTGTCTACGCGCTCCTCTTTGGGGAAGTGGTCCATGTCCCACAACCTCAATAACCAGACTTGTAGTGAGCTTCCCAAAGTTGGGCCAAGCGGTTATCGTACGCAGGTATACTGCCTTTGATGTCTTTACTCTCATTGTGGTACCCGCTCCAACACGAACGAGTCTGAATTGATCAGGACCACACAGAGCGATCCCAGCCGATCACGAAGACTTATCCCAACTGGTACGGCGGTATTCCCATGTAACGCGTGGGTTGCAGCCCTTCCTGCATTATGTCCTTCGGTCGAGCTCCTGCACCCTCAGCAGCTTCCTGCCATCCACCACACACAACCCAAGGATCAACAAGAAGGGCATCAAGGGCGCCCGGTACCGCACCACGGCGCCCATCACTGGTGTGGTCCAGCCGATCACCAAGGACAGCAAGGTGATGTAGCCCAAGAGGGCCAGGACGAGCGCAAGGTTCACTTCCTTCCAAGGCCGGTGGAAGATCACGCATACGGCGATGAACAGGACGAGGACCAGGTTCTCCGCGGCGGAGATCAGGCCGAGCGGTCCAGGTCCAGCGTAGACCAGCGGGCCGAGCAGGGTGATGTACAGCGCATAGGGCGCTTGGGCCAGGAAGAGCTTCAACTCGGGCAGGAGCAATTCGGGCATCACGAAACTACCGGACTTCATCTGCACCGCAAGTCCGACGAAGTCGCGCTGTTTCATGGTGAGGATGCCCAGGATGTCCATGCCGCGGATCACGCGTTGCAGGTTGAGGCCCACCGCGATGAAGGCCCCGTAGACCAGCCCGAACCGGACCAACACCGCACGAGCCGAGCGACCGTTGCTCCACAGGAAGAACAACGCAGCCGGCAGCAAGCTCATGAGTACATAGAACTTCAGGAGGAAGAGCAAGGCCAAGGCGAAGAGGGCGAGCAACGGATCATACCAGCGGCGGGTGGCGGCGCCGAGCGCTTGGATCTGGTAGAGGAGAAGGCCTAACCCGAAGAAGAGCAGGCTCTCCTTGATCACCCCGCTGGACCAGAACAGCACCGAAGGCAGCAGGAATACCGCGGCGAGCAAGAGTTTTTCCCGCCCTGGCACCCGACCCACGAACACGCGGTAGATCCCCACGGAGCCCAAGGTCGAAAGGAAGGCCGCGATCACCGTATGCACGTGGTACTCCCCGAAACTGATCAGCCGCACCGCCGCATTGAACCGGATGATGGTGTGCGCATCGTTGTACAGGTTGCTCTCGTACTGCCGCTCCCAGTTGTTCATGTGCAGGTAGTACTGCTGCAGGAATTCGGGCGTGTCGTTGCGGAAGCCGAACAACATCTTCAGGTAGTCCACCGGATGGTCCGGCAGGGCCTTGTACATGTGGAAGCTGTCGTCGAAGTACTTGAATATGTCGGCCGTGTTCCGGTCCGGGTAGATATAGGTGTAGACCGCCCAGAGCGCGGTGCCTGCGGCGATCTTCAGCAGGAAGAGCAAGCGGACCGTGCCCACCGATGCATGCGGCACCTGCGCGAAGAAGCGCCAAACCCCCATCAAGGCCAAGAGCAGGGCGGTGTACGAAAGGGCGAGCAGGATACCGGTCATCGCAGCGGGTGCAAGGTAGACGCGGCACCTCCACCGTTGGATGCTCGCGGTACGCACTTGTCCTCGGTGGCATTGATCGGAATGTGTCGATGGTCGAGGCGCGAAGCTGTGGTCGGTGATCGAACTGGATGCGCCGCGGTCCAGCGGGAACGGTTCAGACAACAGCGTGCGGTGGATGTCCACGATCCGCGCGGCCACGTTCGGCTCGGTGGCTCGCGCGACGGGCCTGTGGGAGCCGGACCGTGGCTTGGATCGTGGTCGCCTCCCGAGCCGAAGGCGTGGGGATGGCGGAAGCCCCGACAATAGGAGGGGTTGGCGAAGCAAAAGGTGGAAGGTGATCCTTTGGGCCAATTCGATCGGATGACTTCATCGCCATGGATCCTTGCCGCGAATTCCTCAGTCCTACCTTTGCGCTCCCGCGATGAGCACCCTCACCACCAACCCCGATACCGCGCCCGCTGGCGTGGAGACCGCGAAGAAGCTGGGCCTGCTGCCCGAAGAGTTCGAGAAGATCACGCAGGTGCTCGGCCGCACCCCCAACTTCACGGAACTCAGCATCTATAGTGCCATGTGGAGCGAGCACTGCTCCTACAAGAACTCCATCAAGCAACTGAAGACCCTTCCACGCAGCGGCCCGAAGTTGCTGGCCGAAGCGGGGCAGGAGAATGCCGGACTCGTGGACATCGGCGATGGTTGGGCCTGTGCCTTCAAGATCGAGAGCCACAATCACCCCAGTGCCATCGAGCCCTACCAGGGCGCAGCCACGGGCGTGGGCGGCATCAACCGCGACATCTTCACCATGGGCGCCCGGCCGATCGCCCAACTCAACAGCCTGCGCTTCGGCGATATCGCGAAGGAAGCCAGCAGCCGTTGGCACATGCGCGGTGTGGTGAAGGGCATCGGCGACTACGGCAACGCCTTCGGTGTGCCCGTGCTCGGGGGCGAGGTCTACTTCGATCCCTGCTACACCACCAACCCGCTCGTGAACGCCATGAGCGTGGGCATCGTGCGCACCGACAAGGTGATCAGCGCCACCAGCCACGGCGTGGGCAACCCGGTCTTCATCGTGGGCAGCGCCACCGGCAAGGATGGTATCCACGGGGCTTCCTTCGCGAGCAAGGACATCACCGAGACCAGCATGGACGATCTGCCTGCCGTGCAAGTGGGCGATCCCTTCATGGAGAAGTTGCTCCTGGAAGCATCGCTCGAACTGGCGGCCACCGATGCCATAATCGGGATGCAGGACATGGGTGCGGCCGGCATCACCTGCAGCACCAGCGAGATGAGCGCGAAAGGCGGCTGTGGCATGGATATCCAACTGGATAAAGTGCCCACCCGCCAGCAGGGCATGCGCGCGTGGGAGATCCTCCTCAGCGAAAGCCAGGAGCGGATGCTCGTGGTGGTGAAGAAAGGGCGCGAGGCCGAGGTGCAAGCCATCTTCGACAAGTGGGACCTGAACTGCGTGCAGATCGGTACCGTCACGGAAGGAGGGACGATCCGCTTTTTCCAGGGTGATGAATTGGTCGCCGAAGTTCCCGCCGAAAGCCTCGTGCTTGGCGGAGGAGCACCGGTGTACGAGCGCGAGATCAAGGAGCCGGCCTACTTCGCCGAGAACGCCAAGTTCAAGACCGATGATGTGGACGAACCCGATGATCTGCGCCGAGTGGCCTACGACCTGCTGGCCAGCCCGAACATCGCCAGCAAGCGCTGGGTGAGCGAGCAGTACGACAGCATGGTGCGCACCAACAACATGAGCACCAACGCGCCGAGCGATGCCGGGCTCGTGCTGATCAAGGAGACCGGCAAGGCGCTGGCCGTCACGGTCGATTGCAACGGACGTTACGTCCACTCGGATCCCTACAAAGGCGCCATGATCGCGGTGAGCGAGGCAGCGCGCAACATCGCCTGCTCCGGCGGTGAGCCCTGCGGCGTCACCAATTGCCTCAATTTCGGCAACCCCTACGACCCAGAGGTGTACTGGCAGTTCTCCCAGGCGATCAAGGGCATGGGCGATGCCTGCCGGGCCTACGATACGCCCGTCACCGGCGGCAACGTGAGCTTCTACAACCACACCGTCACCGACAAGAAGAACATCCCGGTCTTCCCCACGCCCACCATCGGCATGGTCGGTATCGTGCCTGACATCACCAAGCGCATGAGCCTCGACTTCAAGCAGAAGGGCGACCTCATCTACCTCTTGGGCCGCAGCACCGAGGACATCGCCTGCAGCGAATACCTCACGCGTATCCATAAGATCGAGCGCAGCCCAGCGCCCTACTTCGATATCGAGGAGGAACGGCGCCTGCACACCATGTTGCTCATCCTCATCCGCAAGGGTGTGATCAACGCAGCACACGACATCAGCGACGGCGGCCTCTGGACATCTTTGGTGGAGATGGCCCTGCCACGCGCCTTGGGCTTCGATGTGATCACCGACAGCGAGATCCGCCCCGACGCCTTCCTCTTCGGCGAAGGCCAAGGTCGTGCGGTGGTCTCTGTCAGCGACGAGCAGGAGACCCCGTTCCTCGACTTCATGCAGGCCAGCCGGGTGCCTTTCATCCTCCTCGGGCACGTCACCAAGGGCAAGCTCATGGTGGATGATGCCCCCTTCGGCACCATCGACGATGCCCGCAAGGTCTACGAAGAGGCCATCCCCAAGATCATGGCCGAACAATAAGAGTCCCTCACCGTTCCACACCCACATCTCATTCAACCCATGGCCCAACCAGCATTCCACGGTCCCTTGCCCGCAGTCGGCACCACCGCCCCCGCCCTTCGTTATGTGACCAGCGATCGCCAGGAGAAGACCTTGGCGGACCACAAAGGCGAGGTCGTCGTCCTCACCGCATTCCCGAGTGTGGACACCAAGGTGTGCGCCATGCAGACCCGTGCCTTCAACCAGAAGGCGACCGAGTCCGGTGCCCGGGTGCTCACCATCTCCATGGACCTGCCCTTCGCGTTGGGCCGTTTCTGCGCAGCGGAAGGCATCGCCAATGTGGAGGCCGGTAGTGATTTCCGCCACCGCGACGCCGCCCTCGTGTGGGGAGCAGGTATCAGCGAAGGGCCCATGGCCGGTGTGCTCGGCCGCATCACCTGGGTGATCGACCGCGAAGGCGTGATCCGTTACCTCGAGGTGGCCCCTGAACTGGGCGCCGAACCGGACTACGAAGCAGCGATCAGCGCGGCCAAGAAGCTGCTCTGATCAGCGGACGCGGGAAACCGCGCGCCACTGGAGCGCTGTATCGAACGCGAACAAGAGTGCCGCGCAGCCCAAGGAACCGAGGATCCATGGGCTGATGTCGGCCATTCGCAGCGAAGGCAACGTTGGCATGGACAGTTGACCACCTTCCGAACCGGGAAGGAGCAAGAGCAGCGTGAACAGGCCCAACGCAGCGACCCAAGCCCAACGTGGTACCAGAGGGGCTGCGATGGATGGTTGGCGAACTGCGGCGTTGGACAGCTGCGCTAGAACGCGCTCCTCCAGACCTGCTGGGGCTTCGTGCAAGCCGACTTCGCTGAAGAGGCCTTTCAGCGGGTCTCCGTTCATGGCGTGTGGATCGTCCATAGCTCCGTCTTTAAGAGGTGTTGCAAGGTAGCGTGCATGCGTTTGCGGCTGCGGTGCAGCTTCACCTTCACATTGGACGCCGACAAACCCGTGATGGTTACGATCTCCTCCACGCTCTGTTCGTGCAGGTAGAAGAGCGTTACGATGGTGCTATCCTCTTCCGGTAATTCGGCTAGCGCGACCTCTAGTGCGCGTTTCCGGTCCTGCGTTTCCGTTCCGTCATCGCTGTGCGTGGCGAGGAACTGTGCTGGCACATCTTCGGTGGTGCTCATGACCGGCTTTCGCGAGCGGAGCTTCGAGAGCGCAGTGCGGTAGGCGATGCTGTACAACCAAGTGCCGAGTTTGCTTCCACCTTGGAACGCGTGCAGGTTCTGGAAGGCCTTCACGAAGGCGTCCTGGGTGGCCTCCTCGGCATCCTCCCGATGACGCAAGACACGCATGCACACCGTATGCACCAAGTGCTTATAGGTGCGCATCACCCAGACCTGCCCTTGGGCATCGCCGCGCAGGCATCGGTCTATGGCCTCGGTTTCGTTCACGGTGCGCGCATTGGACGCTAGGTGGGAGCGTGGTGGTTACACGAAAATGGGCGTGAGGTCCCTCATTCCGGTCCGGAGCGTGTTGGATGGAAGGACCATCGGATGAGCGCGTGCAGGCTTGGATGGATCCGATCGTAACCGAAGGTCTACCCCCTGGCGTCTTATCCCCAACAACCGGAAAACAGCCACACCATGTTCGAGTCACCCGTCCTCCCGATGATCGCGTTCTGCGCCACCGTCTTCGGCATCTTCTACCTGCGCATCACCTCCCAACACCGCCAGCGGATGGCCATGATCGAAAAGGGCATGGCCTTCGAGGATCTCCACTCGAAGCGGCGGTCCAGTGCGGCTTTCGCGTTCGGCTTGTTGGGCGTGGGCATCGGCGCAGGCTTGGGGTTGGGCTGGGCTATCGATCTTGTCCTTCACGGCGCCGATGCAGGCAACAACCCCATGTCCTATTTCATCTGCGTATTCCTGTGTGGCGGTGCAGCCCTGATCCACTACCACCGCACCATGGAGCGCACCAAGGCGTGAACCGCTTCCGCGTTCGCCCGCCGCGCCGTTCTTTTGCGCCATCATGGGCGTGCGTACGTTCTTCCGGTGGTCTGTCGCTATCGGTTTCTGGTGCATCGTGGTGAGTGCGCTCTGGGCTGGCCTCCTGGGCATCGTGGACCCGCCGGTCACCTGGGTCATGGCCCAGCAATCGCGCGAGCAGGACAGCTTCAGCCGGGTGCAGGTCGATCTGGAGGATATCGCCCGCAGCATGCCGCTCAGCGTCATCGCCTCCGAGGATCAACGGTTCATGACGCACCACGGGTTCTCCTGGGAGGCCATGCGCAAGGCCCTCGAAAAGAACAAAAGCGCCAAACGCATCAAGGGTGGTAGCACCATCAGCCAGCAAACAGCGAAGAACGTTTTCCTCTGGCCTGGACGCACGTACCTGCGGAAAGGCTTGGAAGCCTGGTTCACGTTGCTCATCGAAACGTTATGGTCCAAGGAGCGCATCCTCGAGGTCTACCTTAATGTCGCCGAGATGGGCAAAGGCGTGTTCGGGGCAGAGGCCGCTGCGCAACGTTGTTTCAACCGACCGGCCTCCAAACTTTCGCGTGAGCAGGCAGCCTTGATCACCGCCACCTTGCCCGCACCACGGCGCTTCAATTGTGCCAGCCCATCGGGCTACGTTCGGGGCAGGCAGCAGTGGGTCTTGCGCCAGATGTACAACGTGGGCGATGTGCTGGATCCCGAAGTACTGGCGCGCCGCAAAGCCGCCATCGAGCGTGAAGAGCAGCGCAAGGCGGAACGCGAAGAGCGCAAGAAGCGACGGAAGAAGAAGGAGTGACCACTTCCTTCAATGCACGATGTCAGGTCCTGTTGGCTTCTCGCTTAGGGGCTCAGGTTGCGGATCGCCTGAGATCTCCACTTGCGTAGGATAGGCGAACTCCAGTCCCGCCTTGCGGAAACGGTCCAATAGGTCCAGGTTCACCCGGGTCTGCACGCCGAAGATGTCCTTGCCTTTCCGGATGTGGTACGTGAACACGATGTTCAAGGAGAAATCCTTGAATGCATTGAAGTAGGCGGCATGCTCGGCCTCCAGATCGTCACTGTGGTCGCGGACGAGCTTCTCGAGGATGGCGATCGCTTCATCGATCTGGGCAGTGGTTGTCCCGTAGACCAGGCCGAGGTCGTGGCGCACCCGACGCGAAGGCTCCTGGCTCACGTTCTCCAGCATGCTATCCGTGAATTTGATGTTCGGGACCACTACGATCGGTCCGTCCATGGTCCGGATACGTGTACTGCGGATACCCACCTCTTGAACGATCCCGTCATAACCATTCAAACGAACGCGATCACCGACACGGAAAGGTTTGTCGGTGAACACCGTGACCCCGCCGAAGATGTTCGCCAGCGTGTCCTTCGCCGCCATCGCCAAGGCCAGACCGCCGATCCCGATGCCGGCCAACAAGGCCCCCACGTCGTATCCCGCGTTATTCAAGGCCACCACGATACCCAGACCCCAGATCAGGGCTTTGATCGAACTCCGCACCACCGGGATGAACTGCCCTTCACCCGGGTCTTCGCTTCGTTCCGTGCGGCTTCGGAGCATCGCACCGAGCAAGGTGTCCAGCACCCGTGAGATCGCCCACGTCACGCCCAGCGCGATGCACACATGGAAGATCCGCACCATCCACTTGTCAACGTGCTCCGGTACGGTCAACTGCTGATACCCCAGCACCAGGGACACCAAGGTCACCAGCGTCACCAAGGGACGTCGAAGCACATGCACTAATTCATCATCGATCGTATTCGCCGTGCGTGCGGCCAGTTTGCGCAGGATCGAGGCTCCCAGCCAGGAGATCAGCTTGCCGATCAACCATCCTGCGAGCAGGATGATCGCTGCATCGAACCATTGCTGGGGAAGATTGCCGAGGATGCGCTCGTGCTCGGCCCAAGAGATCATGCCCATACTTTTGAGAACCTGCGTGGATGACTGGTCCGCGCCAAAACTAACGGGCATACACGGTGGGAATGAAGGATCAAGAAAGGCTGGTGCTGGTCACCGGCGCAGGAAGAGGGGTAGGGGCGGCCACGGTGAAGGCCTTGCTGGCCATGCCGCATGTCACGGTCATCGCGGTCTCGCGCTCGCTGCAGGCTTTGATGGACGCTGTGGGGCCGCAACCACGGATGGAAGCCTGCACGCTGGATCTGGGAGGATCCACGGCCGCTGAACGGTTGGCCCAAGTGGTGGGCGCTCGCCGACTTCATGCCCTCGTGCATAATGCGGGCCATCTGCACAAGGCGGATATGGGAATGCACCAGCGGGCGGATCTGGAGCGTGTGTTCCTCACGAACGCCATCGCACCATTGGAACTGTCCCAGGCGCTGGCCGCGAACCTGGCCGGCGACCCACCGGGCCATATCGTGCACATCGGAAGCATGGGTGGGTTCCAGGATTCGGCGAAGTTCCCGGGCCTCGTAGCGTATAGTGCCAGCAAGGCGGCACTGGCTTGTACGGCGCAGTGTCTGGCCGAGGAGTTCAAGGATCGTGGTATCCGCAGCAACTGCCTGGCGCTGGGTTCGGTGGATACCGAGATGCTGCGGGCCGCTTTTCCCGGCTTCCGGGCCGGAACCACGGCCGATGCGATCGGTGCGTATGTGGCTGAATTTTCTTTGCATGGGCATAACCTCTTCAACGGCAAGGTATTGCCGGTGGCTACGACCACCCCGTGAAGCGGTTTGGTGAACTTTTTCTTGCTCCCATGTTGCATCTGTGGAAACTCTCCCTACATTTGCAGCCGCTTTCGGAAAACGTTCTTTGAAGCGCCCTCGGAGTGAAGGGGAGAAGTAGGGTCGGGTAAGAGGTGGTTGAAAAAGTTTTTCAACAGACGCTTGCAGGTAAAATAAAAGACACTACTTTTGCCGTCCCTCTCGCGGAAATGTCCGCAACGACAGAGGCGCTGAAAGACTGAACAAGACTGGAACGGGGCTTCGGCCCTGACCCATACAGTTCTTTGACTTATTGTCCAATCTGAGAACAGCAGGTGTCCTTGTGATCTGAGGATCAACATGAGAGACCTCGTCAAGAACCAGATCGAACGAACATTTACAATGGAGAGTTTGATCCTGGCTCAGGATGAACGCTAGCGGCAGGCTTAACACATGCAAGTCGAGGGGCAGCGCGATGTAGCAATACATTGGCGGCGACCGGCGCACGGGTGCGTAACACGTATGGAACTTGCCCTTTACTGGGAGATAGCCCTCCGAAAGGAGGATTAATATCCCATAATAAACGAGGTGGCATCACTTTGTTTTGAAAGCTCCGGCGGTAAAGGATGGCCATGCGCACGATTAGCTAGTTGGTGAGGTAACGGCTCACCAAGGCTACGATCGTTAGGGGGCCTGAGAGGGTTATCCCCCACACTGGTACTGAGACACGGACCAGACTCCTACGGGAGGCAGCAGTGAGGAATATTGCGCAATGGAGGCAACTCTGACGCAGCCATGCCGCGTGCAGGAAGAAGGCGCTACGCGTTGTAAACTGCTTTTAACCGGGAAGAAACCCCAGGACGTGTCCTGGGTTGACGGTACCGGAGGAATAAGCACCGGCTAACTTCGTGCCAGCAGCCGCGGTAATACGAAGGGTGCAAGCGTTATCCGGATTCATTGGGTTTAAAGGGTGCGTAGGCGG
>Ga0075154_10000390_pt1 | contig 37676 bp, 29 predicted proteins | sample JI71714BDNA_FD_70965 | JGI IMG/M metagenome (GOLD analysis project Ga0075154, IMG submission 70965) | Wastewater effluent complex algal communities from Wisconsin, to seasonally profile nutrient transformation and Carbon sequestration -... | ecosystem: Engineered > WWTP > Effluent > Algae... | reverse complement strand
CTCCGATCTGAAGCCCCTGCTGCCCGAGTTGTTCCTGCTCGGCTCGGCGATGCTGATCCTGCTGGTGGACATGTTCGTTGCCGAACGTCGCCGTGGCCTGATCTATTTCCTGTCGACACTCGCGGTCACGTTGACGGCGGTGGTGACCTGGCGCGCCTGGGTCGAACCGTTGCCGGGCGTCATTCTCAACGGGATGTATGTCCGCGATGCACTCGGGGACGTGCTGAAGCTCTTCATGTACCTCACCACGGTGCTGGTCTACATCTATGCCGCGCACGGACTGCGTGCCAGCAACAAGTTCCGCAGTGAGTTCTTCACCCTGTCGCTGCTGGCATTGCTCGGCATGATGGTGATGGTCTCGTCCAGTCATCTGGTGACCCTGTATTTGGGCCTCGAACTGATGGCGCTGGCGAGTTATGCGCTAGTCGCGCTGGATCGGGACAACCCGGAAGCGACCGAATCGGCGATGAAGTATTTCGTGCTCGGTGCGATGGCCAGCGGCTTGCTGCTGTACGGCATCAGTCTGCTATATGGCCTGACTGGTAGTCTGGATCTGACGGTGATCAGCGCCAAGCTGGCGACGATGGATACCTCGGCGCCGATTCTTGCCTTGGCGCTGATTTTCATCGTCATCGGCATCGCCTTCAAATTCGGTGCGGTGCCGTTCCACATGTGGGTGCCGGACGTTTATCAGGGTTCCCACACCCCGGTGACGTTGTTCATCGCCACCGTGCCGAAGCTGGCGGCGATCGGCATGGCCTTCCGGCTGCTGCCGATGGGGCTCGGGCCGCTGCAGGAGCATTGGCAGGACATGCTGGCGGTCCTTGCCGCCGCCTCGCTGGTGCTCGGCAATCTGGCCGCGATCGCGCAGCGCAATCTGAAGCGCATGCTCGCGTACTCGACCATTTCCCATGTCGGTTTCATCTTCATGGGGTTGGTCAGCGGACTGGTGACCGGGTATGGCGCGGCAATGTTCTACGTGATCGTCTACGCGCTGACGACTACCGCGGCTTTCGGGATCATTCTGGCGCTGGCGCAGGGCGACCAGCGTTTCGAGGAAATCCGCGATTTCCGCGGCCTCAACCAACGCAAGCCCTGGTTTGCGTTTCTCATGCTGCTGGTGATTGCCTCTTTGGCAGGTTTTCCGCCGCTGGTCGGTTTCTTCGCCAAGCTGCTGGTGCTGAAGGCGGCGATGGATGGCGGCTATCTGTGGCTGGCGATCCTCGGTGGGGTGTCGGCGGTGGTCGGTGCCTTCTATTACCTGCGGGTGCTGAAGGCGATGTACTTCGACGAGCCGGAGAGCGAGGCCGAGTTGAAGGTGCTGCCGGAAGTCGGCGTCGTGCTGTCGGTCAATGCCCTCGCGCTGTTGGGACTTGGATTTGCTTTCAATCCGCTGCTGGAGCGCTGCCTCGCGGTCTGGCAGTGACGCCGCGGCTCGGCGCGCGTCGCGTCCCGCATGGTTGACGGCGCGGTCTTCGCGCAGGCGCTGGCCGCGGGTTTTGCGGCCGGCTTCCTGGACAGCATTGTGGGCGGCGGCGGGCTGATCCTGACGCCGGCAATGCTGAACCTGTTTCCCGGCACGCCAATCCTGCATTTGATCGCCACGCAACGGACCAGTTCCTTGCTGGGCACCGCAGTAGCCGCCTGGGCCTATCTGCGCGTGATCCGGGTGCCGCGCAAGGTGCTGGCGGCAGCGGCTGGCGCGGCGCTGTGCGCCTCGATCCTCGGCGCGACCCTGGCGCAGCAGCTGGATCCGGCGATCCTGAAATGGACGATCCTCGTCCTTTGCGTTTTGCTCGCGCTCTACACCTTCCTCGCGCCGAGCTTCGGTGAGCGCGAACAGTTGCGTTTCCCGCTGGCCCGACTGGCGATGCCGGCGGCGCTGGTCGGATTGGCGACGGGCTTCTACAACGGCCTGATCGGCCCGGGGACCGGCACGCTGATGGTGTTCGGCTTCGTCGCCGCGCTGGGATTCGACTTCCTGAAGGCCTCGGCGACCGCCAAGGTCAGCAATGTTGCCGCCGATCTGAGTTCATGGACCGTGCTGATGCTCGCCGGCTTCGTGATGTGGCCGGTGGTGCTGCCGCTGGTGCTCGGCAATGTCGCCGGTAGCTGGCTGGGCAGCCGACTCGCGATCCTGAAGGGCAGTCGCTTCATTCGCGGCGTGTTTCTGGCCGTGGTCGTTGCCCTGATTGGTCGCGTGCTCTGGGACCTGTGGCGACACGGGCCAAGTTGACCCCGGAACTTGCCCGGCGCCGTTGACCATGCGGTGACCGCGGTGCTGCGGCACACTCGCAGGACGAATCGAGGAGGGTGCGATGAACAGCGTGTTCGTACGGATGGCCGTCATCGGCGCGGTGATGTTGGTGGCGGCCTGTAGCTCCGGTGGTGGCAGCGATGCGGCTGCGGAACCGAAAGCGGCAGATGCGCCAACCACGGCCGACGCCCGCGCAGCCTTCGGAACGCAGCCATGGGTCTTGCGCGAGCTGCCGAGCCATGCCGGACCGATTCCGACCGGGACACGCGAGCCGCTGACGCTGCAGATGATCCAGGGTGAGGCGGGCTCGGAGCTGCGCGGGCAGGGTGGTTGCAACAGCTTTGCGATGGGCGTGGCGGTGAATGGCGCTGCCCTGAAGTCCGGTCCGATCCGGGCCAGCAAGATGGCCTGCGACCACCTGGCCTTCGAGTCCATCTACTTCGGCGTGCTCGGCAAGGTCGACGCGGTGCGTCTGGACGGCGAGTCGCTGCAGCTGCTCAGCGCTGGCGCGGTTGTGGCGAGCTATCGGCGCTGATGGCGACGCTCTGGTTGTTGCGACACGGACAGGCCAACTTCAGCGGTGACAGCTACGACCAGCTGTCGCCGCTGGGGTTCGAGCAAGCCCGTCGATTCGGCGATTGGCTCCAGGCGCACGGCACGAAGGTGCACCGCAGCTTTCGCGGCCAACTGCGCCGGCATCGCGAGACGCTTGAGGCCCTGCGCGAGCGCGCGTCGACGGTGCCCGACGCCGAGGTGCTGCCCGGCTTCGACGAGTACCAGTTCGAGCGGGTGCTGCGTGCCTATCTGGCGCTGCACCCGGAGTGTCCGGAGTACCGGATTGCTGCCGAAGGTCGCGAGGCCGGGCCGTGGATCCGCGTGTTGCACCGGGCGCTGGGCGCCTGGGCCGAACACCACCTCGACCATCTGGATGTCGAGCCCTTTGGTGACTTCACCGGCCGGATCAGGGCGGCGCTGCTCACCGTGCTGGATGCTGCTGCGCCGCGTGAGCGGGTGCTGATCGTCACCAGCGGCGGCGTGATCAGCGCGATCCTGCAGGCGGCGCTGGGCGTGCCGTGGCCGCAGGCCGTACGCTTCAATCTGGCCCTGAAGAACGCCTCCCTGACCGAACTGAAGCACCGCGAGGGCGGAGTGCTGGAGCTGCACGGCTTCAATGCGATGCCGCATCTGGCCGGTCCGACGGACCGGCCGATGCATACGCTGGTCTGAAGCCTCGGCTCAGCGCTTGATGGCTGCCTTCAGTGCGTCGGCGAAGGCGCTGTTGGCGGGTGCCGGAGCGGCAGCGGGCTTGGCTGGCGCGCCGCGGCCCGCATCGCGACCGCCGGACTTGCGATCGCGCGCGTCGCCTGCCGGCTTACCGCTGGCGGGTACCGTCCTGGAATCCGGCGACGGGGAGGGCAAGGCCTCGTCGAGGCGCATGGTCAGCGAGATCCGCTTGCGTTCCAGATCCACCTCCAGCACCTTGACCCGCACGATTTCGCCGGCCTTGACCACGTCGCGCGGGTCCTTGACGAACTTCGCCGACAGCTGGCTGATGTGCACCAGACCGTCCTGATGGACGCCGAGGTCGACGAAGCAGCCGAAGGCGGTGACGTTCGAGACCACGCCCTCCAGTACCAGACCGGGCTTCAGGTGCTTGATATCGGTGATGTCGGCCTCGAATTTGGCGGTGCGGAACTCCGGACGCGGGTCGCGGCCCGGCTTTTCCAGTTCCTTGAGGATGTCGCGCACGGTGGGCAGCCCGAAGCGCTCGTCGATGAAGCGCTCGGCCGGCAGGGCGCGCAGCGCAGACGTATCGCCGATCAGCGCGCGCATCGGCCGGCCAGTCTGGGCGAGGATGCGCTGGACCACTGGATAGGCTTCCGGATGTACCGCCGAGGCGTCGAGGGGGTCATCGCCATCCGGGATCCGCAGGAAGCCGGCAGCCTGCTCGAAGGCCTTCGGGCCGAGTCGCGGCACCTTCAGCAGTTCACCGCGCGTGCCGAAGCGGCCGTTGCTCTCGCGATAGCGGACGATGTTCTCGGCCAGTCCCGGCCCGATGCCGGCGACTCGCGCCAGCAACGGCGCGCTGGCGGTGTTGACGTCGACGCCAACCGCGTTGACGCAGTCCTCGACCACGCCATCGAGCCGCTCGCCCAGCTTGATCTGGTTGACGTCGTGCTGGTACTGGCCGACGCCGATCGCCTTCGGGTCGATCTTGACCAGTTCGGCGAGCGGATCCTGCAGCCGTCGGGCGATCGACACCGCGCCGCGCAGCGACACGTCCAGATTCGGGAACTCGCGGGCGGCCAGTTCGCTGGCCGAATACACCGAGGCGCCGGCCTCGCTGACGATCACCTTGCTGAGCTTGAGTTCGGCGTGCCGCTTGATCAGGTCGGCGGCAAGCTGGTCGGTCTCGCGCGAGGCGGTGCCGTTGCCGATCGCGATCAGCGTCACGCCGTGTTCGGCGCAGAGCTTCGCCAGCTCGGCCACGCTGGCATCCCAGCGGTTCTGCGGGGCGTGCGGATAGATCGTGGCGGTCGCGATGACCTTGGCGCGGTCGTCGACGATCGCGACCTTGACGCCGGTGCGCAGGCCCGGGTCCAGTCCCATCACCACGCGACGTCCGGCCGGCGGGGCCATCAGCAGGTTGCGGATGTTGTCGCCGAACACGCGAATGGCCTCGTCCTCGGCGCGCTCACGGATGCGGCCGAACAGGTCCAGTGACAGGTGCGTGTAGAGCTTTACGCGCCAAGCCTGGCGCGCGGTGTCGAGCAGCCAGCGGTCGGCGGGGCGGCCGCGGTCGGCGATGCCGGCGTGGCGGGCGACCGTGCCTTCGGCGGCCAGATGGCCTTGTTCGGGGTCGGCGGCCGGCATCAGGTCCAGATCGAGGATGCCTTCAGCGCGGGCGCGGAACAGCGCCAGCGTGCGATGGGAGGGAATCTTCTCCAGTTTCTCGCTGAAATCGAAGTAGTCGGCGTACTTGGCGCCTTCCTTGGCCTTGCCGGCAACGACCTTGGCCGCGACCAGTCCCTGCTGCCAGAGGGTCTCGCGCAGGCTGCCGATCAGCGCGGCGTCCTCGCTGAAACGCTCCAGCAGGATCGCGCGGGCGCCTTCCAGCGCCGCCTTGACGTCAGCCACCCCCTTCTCGCTGTCGACGAAGGCGATCGCCGCGACCTGCGGATCACGGGTCGGATCGCCCAGCAGGCCGAGCGCCAGCGGCTCCAGACCGGCCTCGCGGGCGATCTGCGCCTTGGTGCGGCGCTTCGGCTTGTACGGCAGATACAGGTCTTCCAGCTCGGTCTTGCTGTCGGCGCCGCGGATGGCCGTTTCGAGCGCGGCGTCGAGCTTGCCCTGCTCGCGGATCGACTCCAGGATCGTCTCGCGGCGCTGCTCCAGCTCGCGCAGATAGACCAGCCGCTCGGCGAGGGTACGCAGCTGCGTGTCATCCAGCCCGTCGGTGGCTTCCTTGCGGTAGCGGGCGATGAAGGGGACGGTGGCGCCCTCATCGAGCAGAGCGACGGCAGCGGCGACTTGCTGGGGTCGGGCAGCGATCTCACCGGCAATGCGCTGGTGGAGGAAATCGAATCGATCGGTCATGGGCAACTTCGGGATTTTTCTGAAGCAGAAAACACGGAAGCCGCCCGTAGGCGGCTTCCATGCGTCAGGACCAGCGGTTTCAGCTGAAACGACGGGCGCCAACCAGACCGGCACCCACCAGCAGCAGCGCCATCAGCGACAGTGCCCAGCTCGAATTGAGCGGAACCGGCGTCGACACGGCCGGGCCGGCGACGGCGCAGCTGGAGCGGATCGCACCTTCAACCTCGATACCGGAACCCACCGCGGAGGTGAAGATCGGGGTCAGCGCACCGGTGGTGGTGTTGACAGTGCCGTAGCGAACCACGACGTCAGCCGCGGAGGTGCCCTGGAACTGCCACATGTACAACGTGTTGGCTTGGGCGTCGAAGTCCATGCCCTGCGCGAAGTTGGCCGGGAAACCGGTCGAACCGATTGCCGTCACCGCGCCATTGGCCGGGTTGATCGACACCAGTTCGCTGTTCTGGCCGGCCGTGCCATTGAAGCGATGGCCGAAGATCTGACCGGCGCAGTTGACCGCCATGTCGATGATGAAGCTCGGGTTGTTGGTCGCTGCACCAACCAGCGTCAGCGCGCCGGTGGCCAGGTTGACCGTGTACAGGCGGCTGGTGAATGGCGCCGCAGTGCCGGCGTTGGTCAACAGGTAGGCGACGTTGGTCGACGGGTTGATCGCCAGATCGGAGGCGCTTTCATTGGCCTGATCGACGAGGCCGGTGATGTTGGCGACGACCGTATATGCACCGGTGGTCTGGTTGATCGTGCCCAACGTGCGGTTGTTGGTCGGCGGCGCGGCAGCGTTCGACACGACCGCGCCGAACAGCGTGTTGCCGTCGGCCGACAGATCCAGCGCGAACAGCGACGGGTTGGTCGCACCACGCGGCGTCAGGCCCGCCGGGAAGTTGTTGAGTACATGCGTGTTGATGCCGGCGGTGACGCCGACCGGCGCAAACAGCACGTTGACGAAGGCCGTGTCGGTCGGGGCCAGCAGGCCGGGCTGGATCGCGGCGCTGGCTGCGCAGCCGCGCAGCGACTCCGGCACGGCATCCATGCTGACGCCCAGCGGGGTGTCACAGGCGAGCTGTGCGTGGGCAGCGCTGGCGCCGGCGAGCAGCAGGGCGGCGGTCAAGACCTTCATCGACTTCATCAGGAACTCCTGGGTGGAATGGGATGGCACACATCACTACCGCCCGGCGAAGGCGGTCGATGACAGACCGTTTGACCGATTGTCAGCCTTCGGTCCGGTGCAGGCAAGGGTTTCGACTCACTGGATCCGGTTGACCTGCTCGGCAGCGGTCAGCGTCAGCAGGCCGAAGTGGCCGAGCACGTAGGTGCTGCTGCCAGCCTCGCCCGGCACTGTGGAACTGTGGATGCCGCCGACCGTGCAGATTCCAGTGCCGCAGACGATCTGGTCCGACCAGGACTTGATCGACCACGCCCGCGTGCCGAAGCGTCGGCTCGACAGGTCAACCAGCAGCGGGCTGTTGATCGACAGGCCCCAGGGGCCGCAGGTGCTGCTGATGACGTTGAACGGGTAGGTGCCGCAGGTCCACAAGCCGCGGAAGGCGCCGGCGATGCTGACGAAGGATTCCACGCGGCCGGACCAGCTGCGGCGGGTGATCACGCGAGCCGCCAGCGTGTTGCCCATCGAGTGGCCGATGATGTCGACCTTGCCGGTGCAGGAACTGGCCAGTGCCTGGCTGATCGCCGTCTCGACCGGGGTTTCCTCGCTGCCATTGTGATCGTTGCAGGCGGCACACGTCTTGCTGCCCCAGTTTGGCCGGAAGATCTGGTTCGCCGCCCAGCCGCGGGCCCGCAGTTCGTTGTACGTATTGTCGAAGTCGGTGGGCGAGCCGGTGTTGCCGTGCACCAGCACCACGTTGTCGCGGCATTGCGCCGCCGCCAGCCCGGCCCAGCCGCACAGCAATGCGGCGACGAGAATTCTGCGCATCTGTCCCTCCCCGAACAGTGTCTGAATCGCGAGGTGCAGGGAAACACGCGGCAGGACGCTTGTCTATTGTCCTTCCGGACAGCCCGGCCCCCTGGAGGACACGCCATGCCACGCACCCTCGAAGGACGCATCGCACTGGTCACTGGCGCCGCCCGCGGCATTGGCGCCGGCATTGCTCGCGCGCTGCATGCCGAAGGCGCGACCGTCTGGTTCACCGATCTGGAGACGGATGCGCTCGCTCCCGTCGTCGATGAACTGGGCGATCGCGCCCACGCCCGCCGCCTCGACGTGCGCGAGGAAGCCGACTGGCAGGCGGCGATCGACGCGGTGCTCGCCGCCCACGGTCGCCTCGATGTGCTGGTCAACAACGCCGGCATCACCGGCTTCGACGCGGGCTTCGGGCCGCAGAACCCGGAGCACGCCAGCCTCGCCGACTGGCGGGCGGTGCATGCGACCAACCTCGACGGCGTGTTCCTCGGCTGCAAGCACGGCCTGCGCGCGCTGCGGATGAGCGATGCCGGCTCGATCATCAACCTCGGCTCGCGCTCGGGGCTGGTCGGCGTGCCCGGCGCCGCGGCCTACGCCTCCAGCAAGGCGGCGATCCACAACCACACCCGCAGCGTCGCGCTGTACTGCGCCGAGCAGGGTCTGCCCGTGCGCTGCAACGTGATCCAGCCGGCCGCGATCCTGACGCCGATGTGGGAACCGATGCTCGGCGACGGCCCGGATCGCGCAGCGCGGATGCAGGCCTGTGTGGCCGATACGCCGCTGCGCCGCTTCGGCACCGTCGGGGAGGTCGGAGCGCTGGCGGTGTATCTGGCGAGCCCGGCCTCGGCCTACTGCACCGGCGCGGCCTTCGTGCTCGACGGTGGGCTGCTTGCCGGCAGCGCGTCACCGCCGGTGGGCGAGTGAGCGAGGTCGCATACGGCGGCATACTCCACCGATGCGCGATACGCCCACCAATGCCGATCCGGTCATCGAAGTCCGCGGACTGACGACGTACTTCGGCAAGCGGAAAATCCTCGACAACGTCGATTTCGTCGTCGAGCCCGGCGAGATCCGCGTGATCATGGGCGGCTCGGGTTCCGGCAAGAGCACGCTGCTGCGCCATCTGCTCGGACTGCATACGCCGGTGGCCGGCACGATCCGCCTGCTCGGTCGTGACCTGCTGTCGCTGTCGGGCAAGGCGCTGAAGGACTTCAAGCGCGAAATGGGCGTCAGCTTCCAGGGCGGCGCGCTGTTCACCTCGATGACGGTGGGCGAGAACGTCGCCTTGCCGTTGCGCGAGCACTTCGAACTGGACGAGAACACGATCCGGATCATGAGCCGGCTGAAGCTGGAGGTGGTCAGCCTCGGCGGCTTCCAGGACCTGATGCCCTCGCAGCTCTCCGGCGGGATGATCAAGCGCGCGGCGCTGGCCCGCGCCATTGTGATGGACCCGAAGCTCCTGTTCTTCGACGAGCCTTCCGCGGGACTGGATCCGGTGGTCTCCGCCGAACTCGACGAGCTGATCCTGAAACTGCGCGACGCGATGCGGATGACCATCGTGGTGGTCACCCACGAACTGGATTCGGCCTTCAAGATCGCTGACCAGATCACCGTGCTCGATCAGGGGCGGATTCTGCTGACCGGCACCGTGCAGGACTTGCGCAATACCGACAACGAGCGCATCCAGGACCTGTTGAAGCGGCGGCCGCGCGATGTCCAGGTCAATGTCGACGAGTATCTGACCCGTTTGACGGGTCATTAGTCGCACGGAGGCTTCCGCGATGCATCCGGACGCAGCGTCGACCTCGTCGCACCCCTTCGCCGGCCGCTCGGTGGCGCTGCTGACCTGCCACGGCAAGGCCGCATGGATCACTCCGGCACTGGCGCCACTGGGTCTGACGCTCTCGGTGGTTGACCACCTCGACACCGATGCGCTCGGCAGCTTCACCCGCGACATCCCGCGCGCCGGCAGCCAGCGCGACGCCGCACGACGCAAGGCCGAACTGGCGCTGGAACACAGCGATGCCGACTTCGGCCTCGGCAGCGAGGGCGCCTTTCCGGCCGATCCGTGGCTCGGGATGTCGGCCTGGAACATCGAGTTGCTGCTGCTCGTGGACCGTCAGGGCCGCGAATGGCATGGACTTGCCGAAAGTGGCGAGGCGACCGCGGCGCAGCGCTGGTGCAAGTCCTGGCCCGAGGTCGAGCGCTTTGCCGGCAAGGTCGGTTTCCCGGCGCAGGCGCTGGTGCTCGCCGATGCCGAGCCTGGGCCGAAGCGACCTCCAACCGTTTTCGAGAAAGCCATCACCGATGCCGAGCGGCTGCGGTCGCTGGCCGAAGGCGTGTTGGCCGCGCAGGGTCGGGTGTGGATCGAGACCGAGCAGCGCGCCCATCTGAACCCGCTGCGGCAACGAGTGATTGCCGCGGCGGCGGCGGACCTTGCCGCGCGGCTTGCCAGCCTGTGCCCGGCCTGCGGCGCGCCGGGCTTCGGGCGCACCGGCGCTGTCCCCGGCCGACCGTGCAGCGGTTGTGGTTTGCCAACCGAGCTGCCGCGCGCCTGGCGGCTCGGCTGCGTCGACTGCGGGCACACCGCTGAGCAGCCGATCGCCGAATGGGCCGAGCCGGGGCAGTGCAACTGGTGCAATCCCTGAGTGCGCGTCCGGCTCTGCTCAGGAAACTTTGCCGATCCGGCGCCTACAGTCGCGGCATGAAAATCCTGCTGCTCGCGCTGCTGATCGCAGTGCCCGGTTTCGCCGCCGCCCAGAGCTTCACGCTGGGCAGTAATGTCGATGTCCACACCACCGAGCATGAGCCGCTGCCGGAGGATCAAGCCTTCCAGCTGCAGGCGGTCGCGATGGATCGCGGCACGCTGCTGCTGCGCTGGCAGATGCCCGAGCACTACTACTTGTACCGGATGAAGGCCGAGGTCAGCGCGCAGGCGCCGGCCGGGCTGACGCTGGGCGAGGCCCAGTGGCCGGCCGGCAAGGCCCATCACGACGAGCACTTCGGCGAGGTCGAGGTGTACTTCGATCAGGCCGAAGTCCGCGTGCCGATCGCCGAGCTGCCCGCCGGGGCGACCGAGGTCACGGTCCGGGCGAAGTTCCAGGGTTGCCTGGAAGACGCGGTCTGCTACCCGGTGATGCGCCGCGACCTGAAGATCGCTTTGCCCGCAAGATGAGCGCGTGGCGCCAGAACCTCGGCATCGTTGCCGCGGCGCTGCTCTGCGCCGGTGCCGGCTGGGGCGTCGGCCAATGGGCCTTCGCGCCGCCCGCGCCCGAAATCGATGCCGGCACCGCCACCGGTGCGACGACGCTCAGGGCCAGCACCCTCGACGGCGCGCCGCGTACGCTCGCGGATCTGCGCGGTCGGCCGACGCTGGTCAACTTCTGGGCCAGCTGGTGCGCCCCTTGCGTCCGCGAGCTGCCGCTGCTCGATGAAGCCGCGAAGGCCGAGGGCGTCGGCGGCGTGCAGATCGTCGCGATCGCCGAAGCCGATGAGCTCGCGGCCGTGCAGGCTTTCCTCGCGGCACGCGCGCTGAGCCTCCCGGTGTGGCTGGCCGACCCGAGCGGCCCCGGCTCGCGGGCGCTGGGCAACCAGCGCGGCGTGCTGCCCTACAGCGTGCTGCTCGACGCCGAAGGTCGGGTCATCCGTGCCAAGGCCGGAGAAATCGATGCCGCGGCGCTGGCCGAGCTGCTGCAAGTTGCAAAAAACGCGCCCGAACGGCATTGATTCCGGGCCTAACGTCGGCGATCTGGACGGAAGCCGCGGATCGCGTGAAGATGCAGCGTTGACCCGCGCGCTCGGCGCGGCCGACTTCCTCCGAACCCGCGAGTGCCGATGGCCCTGATCCTGGTCCTGAGCGGCCCCAACCTGAACCTGCTCGGCACGCGTGAGCCGGCCGTCTACGGTCACGACACGCTGGACGACATCCATGCGCGCCTCGTGGCGCAGGCCGAGGCCGCCGGGCACCAGCTTGCGCACTTCCAGAGCAATCACGAGGGCGCGCTGATCGACCGGATCCACGCCGCCCGCGGCGAGGGTGTCGCCTGGATCCTGATCAATCCGGGCGGTCTGACCCACAGCAGCGTGTCGCTGCGCGATGCCCTGCTCGGGGTCGGCATTCCGTACATCGAGCTGCACCTGTCGAACATCCACGCCCGCGAGCCCTTCCGGCATCACTCGATGCTGGCCGACCAGGCGGCGGGCGTGATTCTGGGCTTCGGCCCGGCCTCCTACACGCTGGCGCTGACCGCGGCCCTGACCGCGCTCGGCGCCCCCCACCGCTGACTTCCAAGCTTCCAGGACCCTCCGTGGACATTCGCAAGATCGCCAAACTGATCGAAATGCTCGAGGCCTCGGCGCTGGCCGAAATCGAAGTGACCGAGGGCGAGGCCCGCGTCCGCCTGTCGAAGTTCTCGCAGGCCGCCAGCATTCCGGCCGCGGTCGCGGTCCCCGCGCCGAGCTACACGGCCCAGACCGTGGCCGCCGCGGGGCCGTCCTCGATCGCCCACCCGCCGGCCCCGGCGCCGATCGGCCCGGATGCCGACGGCCTGCCGGCCGGCCACGTCGTGCGCTCACCGATGGTCGGGACGTTCTACGCCTCGCCGCAGCCCGGTGCGCCGCCCTTCGTCAAGGTCGGCAGCATGGTCAAGGCGGGCGACACCATCGGCATCATCGAGGCGATGAAGCTCTTCAACCAGATCGAAACCGAGGTCGCCGGCCAGGTCGTCAAGGTCCTCGTCGAGCCCGGCCAGCCGGTCGAGTTCGACCAGCCGCTGATGGTGATCGCGTGATCGGCAAGGTCGTCATCGCCAATCGCGGCGAAATCGCGCTGCGCGTGCTGCGCGCCTGCCAGGCCCTCGGCATCCGCACCGTTGCGGTGCATTCCACCGTCGACCGCAACCTCAAGCACGTCGCGATGGCCGATGAGAGCGTCTGCATCGGCCCGGCACCGGCCGCGCATTCCTACCTGAACATCCCGGCGATCATCGCCGCGGCCGAAGTCACCGACGCGCAGGCGATCCACCCGGGCTACGGCTTCCTGTCGGAGAACGCCGACTTTGCCGAGCGGGTCGAGGCCTCCGGCTTCATCTTCATCGGCCCGCGTCCGGACACCATCCGGCTGATGGGCGACAAGGTCAGCGCCATCGACGCGATGAAGGCCGCCGGCGTGCCGACCGTGCCGGGCTCCGGCAAGCCGCTGGGTCTGGATGCGGCTGAGAACGCCCGGATCGCCCGCGACATCGGCTATCCCGTCATCATCAAGGCTTCGGGCGGCGGCGGCGGTCGCGGCATGCGCGTGGTCCACACCGAGGCCGCGCTGCACAACGGGGTCACCACCACCCGCGCCGAGGCCAAGGCCGCCTTCAACAACGACGCGGTGTATCTGGAGAAGTACCTCGAGAATCCGCGTCACATCGAGATCCAGGTGCTCGCCGACGCCCACGGCAACGCCATCCATCTCGGCGAGCGCGACTGTTCGCTGCAGCGTCGGCACCAGAAGGTGGTCGAGGAAGCCCCGGCGGTCGGCATCACCGAGCGGGAGCGCGAGGAGATCGGGGCGGTCTGCGTCGAGGCCTGCAAGCGGATCGGCTACCGCGGCGCCGGCACCTTCGAGTTCCTCTACGAACGCGGCCGCTTCTACTTCATCGAAATGAATACGCGGATCCAGGTCGAGCACCCGGTCACCGAGATGGTCACCGGCGTCGATCTGGTCACCGAGCAGATCCGCATCGCCTCCGGCGAGAAGCTGCGCTACAAGCAGAGCGACATCGTGATCCGCGGCCACGCCATCGAGTGCCGGATCAACGCCGAGGATTCGGAGACCTTCATGCCCTCGCCGGGCACGGTCACCCGCTTCCATCCGCCCGGCGGCCCCGGCATCCGCGTCGACACGCACCTCTACGACGGCTACCGGATCCCGCCGAACTACGACTCGATGATCGGCAAGCTGATCAGCCACGGCGCCACTCGCGACCGCGCCATCCAGCGCATGCGCGTCGCGCTGTCCGAGTTCGTCATCGACGGCGTGAAGACCAACCTGGCGCTGCAGCAGCAGAACATGACCGACCAGGTCTTCCAGCTGGGCGGCTTCAACATCCACTACCTCGAACGGCGGCTCTCGCAGCGGGACAAGAAGTAAAGCGTTTCAGGCGCTGTGCGTGGGCCGCACCGGGATCGGTTTCCGGGATTCCTCGGTGGCGGCGCCGACCAGGATCAGCGCGAGGAAGATGGCGGCGCCCAGCAGGTACAGGGGCTTTTCCTGCTGGCCGGCTTCCTCCAGCGTGAGTCCATACCGCCGGGCAACCACGTAGTCGATACCCAGCACGAGCGTGGTGATGAGCACCAGCGTGGCGCTGATCCACTGGTCCGGGAGTGGGCCGACCAGCGGCTTCAGCGCGGCCGGGAGCATGGCGGCGGCGCCGAGCACGAGGATGCCGGGGACGACCCGATGCCTGCCGATGGTGGCACCGGCGGCGAGGCTGGTGAGTAGCCAGACCGGGACGGCCACGGCATCCGGCGCGCTGCCGGCCAGCAGCAGCAAGCCGAGCAGGAGCGCGATCAGCCACAGTTGGCGGGCGGGCTCCAGCGGCAGCGCGTAGACCTGCAGAACCCGGGCACGCAGATAGGCGGCGGCCAGGACGATGGCCGCAAAGCCACCGCCGAAGACCCAGGTCTCCGAGGTGGCCAGCGCCGCGGCGCCATCGAGCAGCAGGACGAGCAGGATCGCGCCGAGGCCCAGAACCGACGCGACGGCCAGCCAGCGCAGCAGCCGCGCGATGCCGAGATGACCGTGGTCCATCAGCGCGCGGGTCAGCGCCACGGCGCCGGCGTCCAGCTGGGTGACGGCAATCGGGCTTTCGGTCTGAATCTGCATCAACTCGCGCCAGACCTTGCGGGTGGACAGCCACAGCGGCCAGCTGGCGGGGTCGAACAGGCTGACCGGGCGGGTCAGGGCGCGCAGCGGGCGGCCGAGGCTGGCGGGGTGCTGCAGCCGCGCCTGCAGTGCCGCGTGCGCCTCGTCGGCGGCGAGCAGCTCGACGATCCGATCCGGGCGATAGCGCAGGAACACGGTATCCCAGTCCAGCAGTTCGGCCAGCACGCTGACCACGCCCGGCGGCGGCGCCTCGGACCAGCCTTCCACCGCCGCGGCGACGCGTTGCGAGATGAGCAGACGCTGCTCGGTGTCGAGCCCGGCGAGCGCCGCGGCCAGTTCGCCGCGTAGCCGCTCGACGTCCAGGGCCGATGCCGGCGTCTCCAGCAGGCGGCGCAGGATCGGCGCGTCGAAGTCCAGCGGCAGAAAAGGCTGGGTCCGGCTGCCGACATCGGGGGCCCAGTCGGCAGTCGGGGTGTGATCGTCCGTGTCGGACGCCGCGTCAGCCTCGAAGCGCTCGTGGGTGTCCGGGACGGTGGAATCGCCACCGGACGACAGCGCCGGCTCCGTTTCCGCCTCTGATCGCGGTGTCAGCGCCTCGGACTGGCTGGCATCTGTCTCCTCGGCTAGCGGGGTCACCGTTGCTGGAGCACGACCGGCATCGCCAGCTGGAACATCAACGGTCTGATCCAGTGCCTCCGGCGCATCGACCGCCACCGACTCGGTCACCGACTTCGGCGCTTCGGTGTCGGGACGTTCGGTCGATGCGACGCGGTCGACGTCGTCATCGTCATCGGCATCGGCATCGTCATCCCAATCCGGCGGCCGCCGGGCCCAGTGCAACGCGATCCGATACGCCTCGTGCGTGGTCTGGAAGCCCTGCGGATCCTCATCTGGCCGGTGCCGGCGCAGCGCCTTCGCGTAGGCCCGCTTGACCTCGGCCTCGCTGGCGTCCTGGCCGATGCCGAGCCAGTTCCAGGGCGTCATTGCAGGGTCTCCACGATCGTTACCAGAAGCATCATGGCCAGAAACAGAAGTGCACTGAGCAGATACATCGGCATCTGGCGGTGACTGGTGGCTTCCAACGTCTCTCCATGGCGACGTGCGACCAGATGGTCCAGTCCGAGCAACGCTGCGCTGAAGACGAACATCGTGGCGTCCAGCATCGAAAACGGCAGATCGATAAAGGACTTGAAGGGGTGTGACGCCATTGCCGTCCACCAGAGCATCATTGCCAGAAGGATCATGGCGGGTAGCGCGCGTGGAGCGCCGATCAGAAGACAGGCAGTCATGACGAGCAACATGGAAACGGGCGTTCGGACTGTGGTCGCCAGCATGCCCAGTAGCACCAGACCGAGTAGCAGCGCGAGAAGACGCAATAACCGCGCCGGCTCGGGCGACGAGTGATAGATCTGCAGGACGAGCGCTCGCAGATAGAGTGCTGCCAAGACAAACACGTAGAGTCCTCCCGCGACAGACCACACCTCGATGCTCTCGAAGTTCCAGTTGTCACGGGCCATGTATGCAAGTCCGACCCAGAGCAAAACCGCCAGACCGGCGAAAGCCAGCCAACGCTTAAGCCGGGCCATGCCGATCCGGCGTTTGTCCATCAATTCGCGGACCAACGCCACGGATTCGTGGTCCAGCAACGCGAACACCGCTTTGCTCTGGGTCTCGATCGACACCAGTTCCTGCCAGACCTTGGCGGTCTTGAGCCACAGGGGCCAGCTGTACGGATCCGTGATGCGGACCGGGCGCGCGAGGGCACGCAGCAGTTCCGGGAGTTTGGCCGTGTCCCGCATGCGCGCCAGCAACGGATCGGGTCGCGCGGGCGGTGGCGGGGCCGGGGGTGGCGCAGGTGCCGGGGGCGGTGCCGTGCGGGCCTCGTCAGCAGCCAGCAGCTCGATGATTCTGGGTGGACGGTGACGGAGGAACGAGGCGTCCCAGTCGAACAGCTCGGCCAGCAGGGTCACCAGCCCCCGCGCTGGCGCTGTCGGGGAACGCTCCACGGCCCTGGCCATGCCCTCCGAAACCCAATGGCGTTGGGTGCTGTCCAGTCCGGCCAGCAGGGCGGGCAGGTCGGCACGCAGCGCATCGAGGTCGACCTCGGCAGCGGGCATCTGCAGCAGCTGCAGCAGGAATGGCAGGGACGCCGGCGGTTCCGGATCGCGCGGTCGGCGGCTGACGGTTGGCCGTGCGTCGGGCTCGGCAGGCGCTGGTGACTGCGGCGCCTCGGCCTCCGTGGCGATCTCGGCGGTGTCGGTCTCCGGCTCCGCATCCCTCGAGCCCGCCCGCTGCGCCCACGCCAACGTGATCCGATACGCCTCGTGGGTGGTCTGGAAGCCCTGCGGATCCTCATCCGGCCGATGCCGGCGCAATGCCTTCGCGTAGGCCCGCTTGACCTCGGCCTCGCTGGCGTCCTGGCCGATGCCGAGCCAGTCCCAGGGATTCACCGCAGGATCTCCGCCTCGACCTCGTCCAGGCGGGCGCCGAGGCCGGCGCGCGCGTCGGCGATGCGGGCGAGGTCCTGGCTGTCGAGGGCGGCTTCGAACTCGGTGATCCAGCCCAGCAGCTGCTCGCGCTCGTGGCCGAGGCGTTCTTCGTAGAGCCGTTCGGCGCGGGCGAGCAGGGCGAGGTTGGCGGCGTTATCGCGCGGGTGCAGCTTGATGTCGGCCAGCGCGGTCAGACGCTGGGCGATTTCGGCCGGGTCCATCGCGGTCTCGACCCGCTTCAGCACCTTCTCGTAGCGGGCACCGTCGCCGACGCGGGTCACTTCTACCTGCAGCAAACCGTTGATGTCATACGTGAATCGCACGTCGATCGCGTTCTGGAGGCGGGTCTGCCCGGCGCGCAGCGGGACCTCGATCCCGCCGAGCAGCACGTTGCCGGCGACCCGTGGGCTCTCGCCCTGGTAGATCTTCAGGGTCAGCTGGGTCTGGCCGTCGCGAACCGGTTCGTAGCGTTCGACCCGGCTGACCGGGACGGTGCTGTTGCGCTCGATGATCGGCGAGAAGTAGCCCGATTGCTCGTGGCCGCCGACACTGCGGCTGACCGAGACGCCCAGCGTGTACGGGCAGACGTCGGTGAGGATCACTTCTTCCAGCGCGGCATGGCGGGCCTTCAGGCCGGCGGCGACGCCGGTGCCGAGGCCGACCACCTGATCCGGCTTCAGATGCCGCAGCGGCAGGCGGCCGAACAGCTTGCTGACCATCCGCACCACCATCGGCATCTGCGCGGCACCGCCGACCAGCACGATCTCGTCCAGATCGGCGGGCTTCAGTCCGGCATCGCGCATCGCCCGTTCCAGCGGCTGCCGCAGCCGGGTCAGCAGAGGCGCCGCCGCGGCGGCGAAGCCGGTCTCGGTGAAGCGGGCGACCTGACTCTGGCCGGCCAGCGTCAGGGTCAGCTCGACGGCGGACTCGCGGGACAGTTGCTGCTTGGCGCGCTCCAGCCGGGGCCGCAGGCTGGCTCGGTCGGCGGCCGACAGCGTGGCGAGGCCGATCTGCTCCAGCGCCTGCTTTTCCAGCAGGTCGAGGAAGTCCTCGCCGCCGAGGTGGTTGTCCCCGGCGGTGGCGTGCACCTGCATCACGCCCTCGAACATTTCGAGGATCGACACATCGAAGGTGCCGCCGCCGAGGTCGAAGATCAGGAAGCGGCCGCCTTCGGGCCGGGCGAGGCCGTACGCCAGCGCGGCGGCGGTGGGCTCGTTGATCAGCCGCTCGACCTTCAGTCCGGCCAGTTGACCGGCGGTGCGGGTGGCCTGCCGCTGGGCCTCGGAGAAATAGGCCGGCACGCTGATCACCGCCTCGGTGACCCGCTCGCCGATCTGCGCCTCGGCGTCGGCCACCAGCGCCTTCAGCACCAGCGCCGACAACTCCTCGGCGCGAAAGCGGCGGCCGCGCAGCGTCCATTCGCGATTGCTGCCCATGTAGCGCTTGAAGCCGGTCACGGCGTGGGCCGGTTCCCGCCAGCAGGCTTCCAGCGCCGCCGCACCGGTCAGGACGCTGCCATCCGGCCGGACGGCCACCGCCGAGGGCGTCAGCACGCCGCCGGCGGCATTGGGCACCAACTGTGGCGCGGACTCGCTGTCGGCCGTGCTGGCGAAGCGGGCAATCAGCGAATGGGTGGTGCCGAGATCGATGCCGACGATGGCCATGGGAGCGAGAGCCGCTGGCGGGCCGCGGATTGTGCCGGGTCGGGGTTGTCGGCGGGCCTCGCGGTCGGGCGCCGAAGTCTGCTTTTCGCATTGAACATGCTGCACTGCGAGCGGCACCATGCGGCAGCCGCCTGCTGCCCCGGAGTCCTGCCGTGTCGATCCATGTTGCGTTGCATCACGTCACCGACTATCGCTACGACCGGCCAATCCGGCTGGGGCCGCAGGTGGTGCGGCTGCGGCCCGCACCGCATTGCCGGACTCGGGTGCTGTCGTACAGCCTGAAGGTGTTGCCGACGCCGCATTTCCTGAACTGGCAGCAGGATCCGCAGTCCAATCACCTCGCCCGGCTGGTGTTCCCGGAGCCGACCACGCAGTTCCGCGTCGAGGTCGATCTGGTCGCCGAGATGTCGGTGCTGAATCCCTTCGATTTCTTCCTCGAACCGGACGCCGAGCAGTTCCCGTTCGCCTACGAGCCGACGCTGCGCCACGAGCTGGAGCCGTTTCTGGCGACCACGCCGCTGACGCCGCGCTTCGCGGCCTATCTGGCGACGGTGGACCTCACCAAGCGGCGGACCATCGACTTTCTGGTCGAGCTGAATCAGCGGTTGTCCGAGGACATCAAGTACCTGATCCGGCTGGAGCCGGGCGTGCAGACGCCGGAGGAGACGCTGACCCTGGGCTCCGGCTCCTGCCGCGACAGCGCGTGGCTGCTGGTGCAGCTGTTCCGACATCTGGGGATCGCGGCGCGGTTTGCTTCGGGCTACCTGATCCAGCTGACCGCCGACCAGAAGTCGCTGGATGGCCCGAGCGGGCCGGAGGCCGATTTCACCGACCTGCACGCCTGGTGCGAGGTCTATCTGCCGGGCGCCGGCTGGATCGGGCTGGACCCGACCTCGGGATTGCTGGCGGGCGAGGGTCACCTGCCGCTGGCCTGCTCGCCGGATCCGAGTTCGGCGGCGCCGATCACCGGCTTGATCGACGAGTGCGAGGTCGAGTTCGTCCACGAGATGCGGGTCACCCGCATTCACGAGTCGCCGCGGGTGACCAAGCCGTATACGGAAGACCAGTGGTCGGCGATCGAGGCGCTGGGTCATGCGGTGGATGCGCGGCTCACCGCGCTGGACGTGCGGCTGACCATGGGCGGCGAGCCGACCTTCGTGTCGCTGGATGATCCGGATGGCGCCGAGTGGAACACCACCGCACTCGGGCCGACCAAGCGCGTCCACGCCGGGGTGCTGTTCCGTCGGCTGAAGGAAAAGTACGCGCCGCAGGGGCTTTCGCATTACGGCCAGGGCAAGTGGTATCCGGGCGAGCAGCTGCCGCGCTGGTCCTTGAATCTGTACTGGCGCAAGGACGGCGAGCCGATCTGGCAGGAGCCGGCGCTGATCTGCGACGAGGCCCAGCATTACGGCGCCGATGCCGATCTCGCGGCGCGCTTCACGGCGGCACTGGCCACACGACTCGGCGTGGCGGCGGGTCATGCCTTCCCGGCCTTCGAGGACCTGTACTACTACCTGTGGCGCGAGCGGCGGCTGCCCGGGAATGTCGGCCCGGAGGAATCGAAGCTGGAGGACGCGATGGAGCGCGCCCGGCTGATGCGGGTGTGGCGCCAGGGTCTGGCGCATCCGGTCGGTCAGGTGTTGCCTCTCAAGCACGACGGCAGCGCGTGGCAGAGCGGCCCGTGGTTCCTGCGCGCCGAGCGTTGCTACCTGCTGCCGGGCGATTCGGCGATGGGCTTCCGGCTGCCGTTGGACTCGCAGCCCTGGGTGCCGGCGATCGACTATCCGTGGGTGCATCCGGAGGATCCGGCGGCGCCGCGGTCGGCGCTGCCGAGCTACACCACGCTGCAACAGCAACTGGCGGCGATCCGCCCGGCTCCCGACGCCGCGCCGCCGCTGTCGCCCGGCTTGCGCGCGGCGCTGGCGCTGCTGCGCGGCGAGGGCAGCGATGCCGACGTCGATGAGCCGCTGGCGGTCGAGGCCGCGCGCGCGGCGCTGGACACCATCGCCGCGGGGCTGGTCCGCACGGCGGTGTGCGTCGAGCCGCGCGACGGTCGGCTGCATATCTTCATGCCGCCGGTCGAGCGGCTGGAGGCCTATCTCGGGCTGGTCGCGGCGGTGGAAGCCACGGCGGCCGCGCTGGCGACGCCGGTGGTGCTGGAGGGCTACGAGCCGCCGCGCGACCCGCGTCTGCAGGTGCTGCGGGTCACGCCGGACCCGGGCGTGATCGAGGTCAACATCCACCCGGCCGCGAACTGGGGCGAACTGGTCGAGCACACCGAGCATCTGTACGAGGCGGCGCGCCAGTCGCGGCTGACCACCGAGAAGTTCATGGTGGACGGCCGCCACACCGGCACCGGCGGCGGCAATCACCTCGTGCTCGGCGGCGCGACGCTGGCGGATTCGCCGTTCCTGCGCCGCCCGGACCTGCTGCGCAGTCTGATCAGCTACTGGCACAACCATCCGGCGCTGTCCTATCTGTATTCCGGCCTGTTCATCGGCCCGACCTCGCAGGCGCCGCGCGTCGACGAGGCTCGCAACGACGCGCTCTACGAGCTGGAGATCGCCTTCCAGCAGATGCCGAAGCCCGGCGAGGAAGTCTCGCCGTGGGTGGTGGACCGACTGCTGCGCAACCTGCTGGTCGATGTCACCGGCAACACCCACCGCGCCGAGTTCTGCATCGACAAGCTGTACTCGCCGGACAGCGCCACCGGTCGGCTCGGTCTGCTGGAGCTGCGCGCCTTCGAGATGCCGCCGCACGCGCGGATGAGCCTGACCCAGCAGCTGCTGCTGCGCGCGCTGCTGGCGCGCTTCTGGGAGCAGCCCTATGCGCCGACGCGCCTCGCCCGCTGGGGCACCGAGCTGCACGACCGCTACCTGCTGCCGTGGTTTGTCTGGCAGGACCTCGCCGACGTGGTCGAGGAAACCCGCGCCGCCGGCTTCCCGCTGGACCTCGACTGGTTCGCGCCGCACTGGGAGTTCCGCTTCCCGCGAATCGGTGACTACGAAGTCAAGGGCATCGGGCTGGAGCTGCGCCACGCGCTGGAGCCCTGGCATGTGCTCGGCGAGGAGGGCGCGCAGGCCGGCACCGTCCGCTACGTCGATTCCTCGGTGGAGCGCTTGCAGGTGCACCTCACCGGGCTGCCGCCGGATCGCTATCAGCTGGCCTGCAACGGCCGCGCCGTGCCGCTGCGGTCCACCGGCCGGGTCGGCGAATACGTCGCCGGCGTCCGCTACCGCGCCTGGCAGCCGCCCAACAGCCTGCATCCGCTGATCGCCCCGCACGCGCCGCTGAGCTTCGAGCTCTACGACACCTGGTCCGGCCGCGCGCTGGGTGGCTGCCAGTACCACGTCGCCCATCCGGGCGGCCGCAACCACACGGCGTTCCCGGTCAACGCCTTCGAGGCTGAGAGCCGCCGGCTGGCGCGCTTCTTCCGGTTCGGCCACCGGCCCGGTCAGGCGCCGCTGGCGGCCAGCGAGGTCAGCCCCGAGCATCCGTTCACGCTGGATCTGCGCCGTTGAGGACGCCTGCACCGGCGCGGCTATGCTCCGCGCCCCCTGATCCGGTCGACGGCCGCCCGTGAGCGACCTTGTTCTCGAACGCGTGCCCGACGCCGTGCTGGCGCGCGAACTGGCGTTGAGCCCGCACGCAACGGCCTTCAACCAGCCCTCGACGCTGGCGGCACTGGCCGAGCGTGTGGAATGGTGGGGCGTGCGCCGCGGTCCGCACTGGCTGCTGCTCTGGCCGCAATGCCGGGATGCCGACGGTGCTCAGGTCGATCCGGTGTTTGCCTACTACCTCGGCCCGCTGTACACCGCCGGACTGCTCGCCGACAGCCCGTCAGGCCAGTTGCGGGCGCTGGGTCCGGCCTGGACGCTGGCGCTCCGTACGCTGCTCGAACGCGACCGCATGCTCAGCGCCGCACTCCCGCTTGGCATGGACGATGTGCGGCCGCTGGTCTGGGCGGCGGCCGAGCTGGGTCTCGATCTGGACCTCAAGCCTCGCTATACCGCCGTGCTCGATGACCTGCAGGCCGGACTGCCGACGCTGGCTGCCGGTTTCTCGCGCAGCCGCGAGCGGGCGATTCGCACTGGCGAGGGACTTTCGCTGATCCGTGGACCGGTGTCGGCCGAGGAGGTGCTCCGGCTCTACGCGCAGCCCTTCCAGCGGCAGGGGCAGTCGCTGGACCCGGCCCGGCTGGAGCAGTTGGGGCGCATGGTGGCATTGGCCAGCGGGCCCGAAGGCATCACGCTCGGTTACCACCGTCGCGGCGAAACCTCGCTGGTCGGTGCTGCCGTGTTGCTTGGCCATCGCGACACGGTCAACAACGTGCTGTGCATCGCCGACACGTCCCTGCGTGATCACGGCGCCACCGCCTGGATCACCCGCGAGGCGATCCGCGCCGCAATCGAACGCGGTGCGCGAGTCTTCGATTTCAACGGCGCCAACACGCCGGATCGGGCTCTCGACAAGGCGCTGTACGGCACGCGCACGCGTCTGTATTTCCGTTTCGAACTGCGGCGTTCCGGGTGAGCGGTGACCGGCTGCAGCGTGCAAATCGCTGACTTGATCACGCATTCTGGCCTGATCTTGCGTCCGGAGTTGTCGGTCAGTATTCTCGAAAATGATCGGAATTGATTGGGAGAATGTGATTTGATTTCTTCGACTGAAAATTCCGCCAGTGCTGAAGTCGAGGCGCGCTGGGAAGCCACCTACCGCAACGGCGCACAGTTGAATCTGTACCCCTTCGACAGTGTCGTTGCCTGGTTTTCCTCGCGCTTTCGCAATCCGGCCGCGCGGGCACAGGTGTCCGTGCTGGAAGTGGGCTGCGGTGCCGGCAATAATCTCTGGTTTCTGGCGCGGGCCGGCTTCCGTTGTGCCGGGATTGATATCAGCCCGGCAGCGATCGAGTTCGCCCGGTCCCGGTTGGCGACGGAAGGACTGGCCGTCGATCTGCGGGTGGGCAGTTTTGCAGAGTTGCCGTTTGGCGATCAGACGTTCGAGGTCGTGCTGGATCGCGGCGGGATTGCCTGTGTCGATCTGGAAACCGGCCGGGCGGCGATTGCCGAGGTCGCCCGGGTATTGCGGCCGGGTGGAGTCTTCATTTTCAGCCCGTTTTCGGAAGGTGCCAGCCTGCCTGCGGACAAGAAACAGCAGATTGGCTGCGTTTATGACCGTGACAAGGTATTGCAGGTGCTTCCCGAGCGGCAATGGCGCATCTCGAAGTGGACTCGGACTGAAACGCGCGATGAACTTGCGGGGGAGATCACCCGGGTTCTCTGGTGGATCGAGGCCGAGCGTCTGGCGGGTTCCTGAGTGCTGACCCCGGTTCCAGTTCTGCGATCGAGCTGATCGAGGCGGAACGGCTTGACCGGCTTGCGGACCCGGCGGGTTTTGTCTCGTGTTTTCTGAGGTGGTCCGGAACCATGAAACGACGCCGAATCCTGATCCACAGCCACGAATTCAGTGCCGCGCATCGCCAGGCTCTGGAGGCCGAGGGTTTCGAGATCGTGGCCGTGTCCCAGGGCCGTCTGGAGGGCCTGGAGCACGTCAGTCTGGGTGAGCTGTACTACGGATCACCGCGACTGCAGGAGTTTGCGCGCGGGATTCCGGCGCGGGCGCCACTGCCCGATCGATTCGTTCGACAGTATGCCCGTGGGATCGGCCGACTCGGATTTCTCCCCAATGGTGATTATTACTCTTTCGCCGGAGGGAGCGTTCCGCTGATTGATCTGGAGGATTGGGCGGCACTGCATTGGCGTTACGCGGCTGGATTATTGAAGGCCTGGTCGATCGACGAGGTGTGGTTCTGGTGGGCGCCGCATCTGGGGGTGGATCAGGCGCTCTGGCAGGCGGCACAGGACCTCGGTCTGACCTGCCTGAGCCTGCGTCAATTGCCGTTCGTCAACAAGTTCACGGCCAGTGGGGCGAGGCACGAACGGGTTCGGCTGCTGCCGCTCGTATCGGCGCAAGCCTGGAGTCATGGAGCGCGTACGCCGGAATTGTTCTACATGCGTCCCGAAAAGCGGCGCCCGTTCCTGTCGGCGGCCGCAGATCTCGGCCGGGACCTTCTGGGCAAGCTGTTCACCCGGGCGGGTCGAGATCAGCTGTTGACGCGTGCGTATCTGGGCGCCACGAAGCGGGCTTGGCGGCCGCTGATCGAGGCCGTTGAAATGCTGGACCCGACCTTGCGACCGTTGGCGGGTCTGCGCCGATGGCAGCGACGCCAGTGGGATGCCGGCCGCGCTGCACGGCGATTCACGCGCCTGGACGAGATCCGGGAGCCTTTCGTCTACTTTGCGCTGCACTATGAACCCGAACTCAATTCGGATGTTTACGGTGGCGAATTCGCGAACCAGATCGATGCATTGGGGCGACTCGTGGCGCGATTGCCGGAGGGCTGGCGCTTGTTGGTCAAGGAAAATCCCCAGCAGCAGTTCCTGAAGCGCAGTTGGGCCTTCTTCGAACGCTGTGGGTTGCTGGATCGGATGGATTTCGTACCGGACGACACCGATTCCGCGCGCCTGATCGAACGGGCGGCAGTGGTGGCGAGCCTGTGTGGCACGGTGGTCTACGAGGCGATGCTGCAGGGGAAATGCGGGATTTATTTCGGAGACCCGTGGTATGCCGGTCTGACCGGGGCTGTGTGCTGGAACGAGGACCTTGATCTGCGATCGGTTGCGTCGCGGCGTGTCGATCGCGCCGTGCTGGATCAGGAGATCAATCAGTGGCTCAGCACGTGCCCGGACGGGATCGTGGCGCCCCGATTCGACGCCTTGTTGCCGGAAAACGGCAACTGGCAGAGTCAGGCGCTGATCACGGCGGCCAGTTTGCGCAAGCTCAGCGATTCACTGGCGGCAGATTAGGCCGACAGCGCTCAGGCGGCCGGCAGCATCGGCAGGCGGACCACGAAGCGGGTGCCTTCGCCGACGGTGGAGTGAACTTCGATGTCGCCACCGTGTTCGGCAATGATCTTGCGGGCAATCGGCAGGCCGAGGCCGGTACCTTCGCCTTGCGGCTTGGTCGAGAAGAAGGGCTCGAAGATCCGGTGCAGATGCGCGGCTGGGATGCCGGAGCCGTTGTCCTCGACGCTGATCGTGATGCCGTCCTCGCCGGCACGGCTCTGGATCCGCACCTTGCCGTAGCCCTCGATGGCCTGGGCCGCGTTGGTCACCAGATTCAATAGCACCTGATTGATCTGCGAGGGATTGACCCGCAGTTCGGGGAGTTCGCCCAGATCCAGTTCGACCTCGGCGCGGTGCTTGACCACGTTGTGGGCGATTTTCAGGGTGTCGCGGATGCAGTCGTTGAGCTGGACGTGGTCGACCGGGGCGCGGTCGACGCGGGCGAAGTTCTTCAGCGTCTGCACGAGGTCGGCCAGCCGGGTCAGGCCCTCCAGACTCTCCACCGTCACGGCGTCCAGATCGGCCACGCCACCCTCGGCGGTGAGCTGGGTGTGGGCGTCATGCTGCGCCTTCGCGGCGTGCCACCACTGCAGGCGCTGCTCGGGCGTGAGTCTCGGCAGCGCCATGCCGGTTTCCAGCAGTTTGCGGTCGCGATCCAGCAGCGGTCCGAGGCTGGCGAGCTTGTCGTGCAACAGCTGCAGATTCGAGGAGATGTAGCCCAGCGGCGTGTTGATCTCGTGGGCGACGCCGGCCACCATCTGGCCCAGCGCCGAGAGCTTTTCGGCCTGCATGGCCATCAGCTCGGAATCCCGGGCCCGGTCATAGGCCTCGACCAGCTCCGCGGTGCGTCGCTGCATCAGCTGCGCCATGCGGGCGCTGTTCGACAGCATCCGCCACAGCAGTCCGGCCAGCCCGAGGCTCAGCAGTCCGCCGCCCGCACCGATCGCCCAGGGCAGGGCCGGCGGCAGCCCCGAGGTCGTCGTCGCGGCGCGTGGCCACAGCGACAGCTGCACCGCGCCGCCGTACCAGCTGACGGTCTGGCGCGCCGCGGGTTCGCCGCTGCCGGCATCCGGTTCGGCGGCCAGCGCCTCGCCGGTATCGCGCTCCAGTCGCAGCGCAAAGGTGGCGTTCCGGGCGGCGTCGAGCAGGCGTTCGGCGATGGTCGGCAGGTGGAAGATCGCCAGCAGGTGACCGCTGCTGCCATCGATCCGCGCGACGCGATACAGCCGGCTGGCGTGCCCCTCGGCGTAGCCGAAGTCGAGCAGTCCGACGGTTTCGCTGCCGGCGCGCAGGGCTGCCAGCGTCGACTCGCCAGCCAGATCCCGCCCGAGCAGCTCACTGCGGGGCGGGAGACCCTGCGCGAGAGTTGGTGCACCGTACAGCGCGTGACGCACACGGATCGCTGGCGCCGTCTCCGGGCTTGTCGGGTCTGCCGGATCCGGGGTCAGCCACAGCAGCGCCAGCAGGCCGGGTTCGCTGGCCAGCACCGGATCGGCCAGTGCGGCGTACTGACGCTCGTCGATCTCCGTCAGGCTGCCCAGGACGTCGCGCAGGCCTTGCAGTCGGGCGCGGGCTTCGGCGGTGGCGGCGGTGGCCTTGAGGGCTGGGGCTTCCAGTGCGCCGGTGGGCATCTCCGGCTGTTCGGCGCCGAGACGCGACAGCTGCCAGCCGATCAGGGCACTGCCACCGGCACCGAACAGCAGCGTCAGCAGCGCCACCAGTGATGCCAGCCAGGCGCGGGTCGGTGGTGCGGCGTCAGTCTGCATCGGAGATCGGATTCAAGGCGTAGGCGCCGAAGCGTCGCCCGTCGCGCCGACGGACTTCAAGCCCGAGCAGGCTCGCGATCAGCGGAACAGGCCGGCGACGCGGGCAAACAGCTGGCGCAAGCCGCCGGGCTGCGTGCTGGCTGCCGCGACGACGGTTGCAACGGGCGCGGGGGCTTCGACGCGATGCCGGGCGGTCAGCTGCGGGGCGGCCCGCAGGCTCAAATGCCGGCGGATCGCGCCGTTCAGCTCGGTCGCGAGCCGGTCGGCCGGGACGGGCTTGCCGATATAGCGGTAGATCTGGCCCTGATTGATCAGCCTGATCACCTGCTCGGCATCGGTATGCCGCGCGGCCACGATGCTGGTCAGTGCCGGTCTGGCCTCGCGCAGGGCAGACAGGATGCCAACCAGCTCATCGCGCCCGACGCGGGCTTCGGTCACCAGCACGCCGAGGCCGGCGTCGGTCTCCAGCGCCGTGGCCGCCTCGTCCAGCGTGGCTGCAGTGACGATCCGGCGTTGCCCGGCGACTTGACGGACCATGTCGGCCAACGCCGGGTCCGAGTCCAGCACCAGAATGCCGACCTGGGCTGCGGCATCGCCGCTGACGACGCTGAGTGCGGGGCGTACGGGTGTGGTCGGGCGACCCAGCGAAGTTGGCGGTGTGCGCGCGGCATCCATCGCCTGCTGCACGACCTGGCGCAGCTGGTCGTTGTTCCAGGGCTTGGTGACGTAGCGGAACACCTCGCCGCGGTTGACCGCATCCAGCGTGGCCTGCAGGTCGGCGTAACCGGTCAGCAGGATCCGCATCGCCTGCGGGTGCTTTTCACGGATCTGGCCGAGCAGCTCGACGCCACTCATGCCCGGCATCCGCTGGTCGGAAATCACCACATCGAAGGGTAGTGTCGACATCAACTGCAGCGCCTGCGCGCCCGACGTCGCGATGCCCACCTCGTAATGCTGGCGGAACAGACGCATCAGCGCGTTCAGCACCAGCGGCTCGTCATCGACACACAGCAGGCGGGGCATGGCGGGCTCCGTGACCCTTCGGCTATTCCGAAGGACATGATAGGGCAGATTCCTGACGTTCCGCGTCGATTCCTGCCCGAGATGTCATCCAGGTGACGAAGCGTGACAGGCGTCGCAGTCGGGGTGGCGCGAAGTGCTCAGCGCGCCGTCGCCCGCCGCAGCCGATCGTGGACGGCGGCCCATTCGGGCGCCTCCGGCGGGCGGACGATCAGTAGGCGATCGGCCTCCAGCGCGTCGAGGGTGCGCAGCGCGGCGTAGAGGCCGTGGGCGTAGGCTTCCGGCGAGGCGGGCAGGGCGATGGCCGGGCAGCCGGGGTCTTCCGGCCAGGCGCTGGAAAAGCACAGCGCGGCCGGATCCTGTCCGGCGGCCCGCGACTCGGCGATGCGCGCGGCGAAGGTCTCGGCGTCGACCAGTTCGGCCGGGGTGCGCGGGGCGTAGTGGCTGGCGTGGCTGCCGGAGACACGCGGGCTGTGGTCGGCGGCGCCGAGGGCCGGTGGCTCGCCGAGGACCCGGGCCAGCGCGCTGGCGTCGATCGCGCCGGGCCGCAGGATGCGCGGCCGATCGCCGCTGAGGTCGAGGATGGTGGACTCGATGCCGATCGGGCAGGGGCCGCCGTCCAGCACATGCGGCAGTTCGCGGCCGAACTCGGCGCGGACGTGGGCGGCGGTGGTCGGGCTGATTCGGCCATAGCGATTCGCGGAGGGCGCCGCCAGCGCGCCGCCGTGGCGTTCGAGCAGGGCCAGCGCCAGCGGATGCCGCGGAATCCGCAGGCCGACCGTGTCGGCGCCGCCGGTGACCCAGTCACTGGCCAGTCGCCCGCGCTTGAGGATCAGGGTCAGCGGGCCGGGCCAGAAGGCCTCGGCCAGATCGGTGACGATGGCCAGCACTTCGCGGGCCCAGTCGCTGACCTGCGCCGGATGGCCCAGATGGACGATCAGCGGGTGGTCGGCCGGTCGCCCCTTCAGCGCGAAGACGCGGGCGACGGCGGCCGGCAGGGTGGCGTCTGCAGCGAGGCCGTAGACCGTTTCGGTCGGGATGCCGACCAGCTCGCCCTGCTGCAGCAGTTCGGCGGCGCGGCCGATGTCGAGCGGGTGGCCCATCGCTCAGATCCCCAGTCGCCGTAGCTCGATCGGAACGGTGGCGCGTTCCCAGACCTCGTCGAAGCTGCGCCAGAGCTCGCCGGCCCGGCCGATCGCGCGGGTATGGCCTTCCGCGCCGGGGCGGTCGCCATGCACGCGATACAGGAAGCCGTGGTGGTCGTTGACCACGTAAGCGCCGGGGAAACTGCGGTCTTCTTCGGCGACCTGGCGGATCCGGATCCGGCTGTCGATGCGCCGCATCAGCTCGACCAGCCGATGCCGCTGGGTCTGGATGGCGCCCACATCCTGCAGCAGCACGCGAACCTCATGGCGGCTGCCGGCCAGCACGAAGCGACGGACGGCGTCGATGAAGGCTTCCTGGTCGTAGGCGCGCGGATCGAGGTCGCGGCTGTAGAGCCGGTACTGGTGGCGGGCGCTCTCCAGCAAGGTCAGGCTGGCGGTCAGCAGACCGGCGTAGCCCTCGACCTGCAGGGGCTGCGCGGTGTCGTGCGGGATCCGACGCGGCCCGACCGGCCGTTCCGGTGCCTCGCGCGGCGGCAGCTCCAGCGTCATCCGCTGGTGCGGGATGCCGCACTCGTCGAATTCGGGGCCCTCGGCGACGAAGCCGAAGCTGCCGTAGAAGGACAGGGCGTGGGTCTGGGCGTTGAGCCACAGGCGCGTGTGACCCCGGCTGCGCGCCGCATCGATCAGCGTCTGCAGGATCACCCGGCCGACGCCACGACCGCGCCAACTGGCGAGGACCGCCATGCGGCCGATGCTGCCGAGCGGGGTCAGCCGCCCGGTGCCGACCGGCTGGCCGGCCTCGTCACGCGCCAGCGCGTGCAGGCTGGGCGGATCGAGCTCGTCGACTTCCTCGGCTTCCGGCACCGACTGCTCGACGATGAAGACGGCCTCACGGACCGCGTAGAGCGCGGCGGCATCCTGCTGCCAGCCGGTCAGCTCGACCGCGAAGCCGTCGGGGATGTTCATGGCATCGCAAGCGCCGCCTTCTGCGCGGCGTGCAGCTCGCGGATGCCGGCCATGCCGAGATCGACCATCCGGTCCAACGCGGCGCGCGAGAAGCGCTGACCCTCGGCGGTGCCCTGGATCTCGATCAGGCCGTCACTGGCGTCCATCACCAGATTCAGGTCGGTGTCGCAGGTCGAGTCCTCGGCGTAGTCGAGGTCGAGCAGGGCGGTGTCACCCGTGAGGCCCACGCTGACCGCGGCGACCTGGGTCTTCAGCGGCGAGCCTTTCAATAGCCCCTTCGCCTGCATCCAGGCGATCGCATCGGCCAGTGCCACCCAGGCGCCGGTGATCGCGGCGGTGCGGGTGCCCCCATCGGCCTGCAGCACGTCGCAGTCGATGGTGATCTGCCGCTCGCCGAGTGCCGGCAGGTCGACTGCAGCCCGCAGGCTGCGGCCGATTAGTCGCTGGATTTCCTGCGCACGGCCGTTGACGCTGCCGCGGGTGGCGTCGCGCTGGGTGCGCTGCGCGGTGGCGCGCGGCAGCATCGAATACTCGGCGGTGACCCAGCCCTTGCCGGTGCCGCGCAGGAAGGACGGGGCCCGCTCTTCGACACTGGCGGTGCACAGCACCTGCGTGCGGCCGAAGGCGACCAGCACCGAGCCCTCGGCGTGGCAGGTGTAGTTCCGCGTGATGCGGATCTCGCGGAGCTGATCGGGGCGGCGGCCGTGGGCGCGGGTCATGGGGATCAGAGCGTCCGCGCCACTTCGATGCGGTCGTAGCACTCGATCTGGTCGCCAGCCTTGACTTCATAGCCCTTGACCGCGATGCCGCACTCGATGTTGTTGCGGACCTCCTCGACGGCGTCCTTGAAGCGTCGCAGCGATTCCAGTTCGCCCTGGAAAATGACCACGTTCTCGCGCAGCACGCGGATCGGCTTGTTCCGCTTGACCACGCCCTCCAGCACCATGCAGCCGGCAACCGCGCCGAACTTCGAGTTGCGGAAGACCTCGCGGACCTGCGCCACGCCGAGGATCTTTTCCTGGATCTCCGAGCCGAGCATGCCGGTGAGGGCCTTCTTCACCGTATCCACGGCTTCGTAGATGATCGAGAAGTAGTTCGGTTCCATGCCGGCGTCGGACAGCACCTTGCGGCCCTGGGCGTCGGCGCGGACGTTGAAGCCGATCATCATCGCCTTGCTGGCCACGGCCAGCGTGGCATCGCTCTCGGTGATGCCGCCGACCGCGGCGGTGATGACGTTGACCTTGACCTCGTCGTGCGAGAGCTTGACCAGCGCGTCGCGGATCGCTTCCACCGAACCCTGCACGTCGGCCTTGAGCACGATGTTGAGGGTCTTCGACTCGCCGCTCTGCAGCTGGCTGAAGATGTCCTGCAGACTGCCCGGCTTCTGCGACGCCAGCCGCTCGTTGCGCAGCTTGTGCTCGCGCTGCATGACCGCTTCGCGGGCGAGCTTTTCTTCGGCCAGCACGAGGAAGTCGTCACCGGCATTCGGCGTGCCCTGCAGGCCGACCAGCTGCACCGGAATCGACGGACCGGCTTCAGCGACCTGCCGGCCGGTCTCGTCGTACATCGCGCGGACGCGGCCCCACTGGGTGCCGGCGATGACGATGTCGCCCTTCTTCAGCGTGCCGGACTGCACCAGCACCGTGGCGACGGCGCCGCGGCCCTTGTCCAGACTGGATTCGATCACCGCACCGCGGGCGCGGCCGCCGTGATTGGACGTCAGTTCCAGCACTTCGGCCTGCACCAGCACCGCGTCGAGCAGCTCGTCGATGCCGACACCGGTCTTGGCGGAGACGGGGACGCTCTGCACTTCGCCGCCGAAATCTTCCAGCACCACCTCGTGCTGCAGCAGGTCTTCCTTGACACGCTGCTGGTTGGCTTCGTGCTTGTCGATCTTGTTGATGGCGACCACCAGCGGCACGCCGGCGGCCTTGGCATGCCGGATCGCTTCGATGGTCTGCGGCATCACGCCATCGTCGGCAGCAACCACCAGGATCACGATGTCGGTGACCTTGGCGCCGCGGGCGCGCATCTGCGTGAAGGCGGCATGGCCCGGCGTGTCGAGGAAGGTGACCACGCCCTTGCGGGTGGTGACGTGATACGCACCGATATGCTGGGTGATGCCGCCGGCCTCGCCCGCGGCGACGCGGGTGCGGCGGATGTAGTCGAGCAGCGAGGTCTTGCCGTGGTCGACGTGGCCCATGATGGTGACCACCGGCGGCCGGGTCGTCTGTTCCAGCTTGCCCTGTTCCATCGCCCGTTCGAGCATCTGCTCGACGTCGGCGTTTTCGAGCTTCTTGACCTTGTGGCCGAGTTCGTCGACGACCAGCGCAGCCGTGTCGTGGTCGATGACCTGATTGATGGTCACCATCATGCCCATCTTGAACAGCGCCTTCACCACTTCGGCGCCCTTCACGGCCAGCGCCTGGGCGAGGTCGTTGACGATGATGCTGTCGCCGATCTCGACCTCGCGGACCACTGGCGCGGTCGGCTGGTTGAAGCCGTGGCGCACGAACGACTGGCGCGGGTCCGGTCGCTGCCGGGATTTCTTCTTGGTCGGACGCCGGTCGTTGGAGAGATGCAGTTCACCGGCACCGAAGCGGTTGTCACCCTCCTCGGCAGGCCGACCACCGCCGCGCGCGGGCTTGGCCGGGCCACGCGGCTTGTCCGGACGAGCGGGTGCGGGAGCCGGGGCAGGTGTCGGCGCGGGGGCGGCTGCGGGTCGGCTGGGGCGCTGTTCCTGCTCGCGCTTGCGACGGGCTTCGTCCTCGGCCTCACGACGGGCGACTTCTTCCAGTCGGCGGCGCTCGATCTCCTCGGCCAGCTTGCGGCGTTCTTCCTCGGCGGCGCGCGTGCGCGCTTCTTCTTCCACGCGGCGACGCTCGACGTCGCGCCGCTGGAACTCCTCGGACTCGCGACGCAGCGAGGAATTCTGCAGCTTGGCCAGCGCATCCTGGCGTTCGCGTTCGGCTTCGCTCATCGCGGCCGTGGGCTTCACCTCCGGCATCGCATCGCGCTTGACGTAGGTCTTCTTCTGCACGACCTGCACCGACACGGTCTTGCCGCCGCGGTTGCCGGCACCGGCGCCGGTGACCGGCAGCTCGGTGGTGGTGCGCCGCTTCAGCGTGATCTGCGAGGGCGGCGTGCTGGTCGACACGTTCGGTGCCTTGCCGTGCTTGCTGCGCAGGTGATTGACCAGCCGCTCCTTGTCCTGCGTGGACAGTTCCTGATCGGCGCGGGTGTAGCGGACCATGCCCGCTTCCTTGAGCTGCTCGAGCAGTCGTTCCGCCGGCAGGCGGAGTTGCTCGGCGAGCTGTCTGATGGTGGATCCGGCCATGGCGTGTTCTTCTCGCAGGAGTTCGGTAGGTATGGGGCGTCGGGCGCGGCAGTGAGCGGGCGTCAGGCGAACCAGTGGGCGCGGGCGGCCATGATGATCCGCTTGGCCTGGTTGTCGTCGATGCCGGCGATTTCCGTCAGCTCGTCAGCGCCGAGTTCAGCCACGTCATCGCGGGTGATCAGGCCTTTCTTGACCAGCGCGAGGAAGCTGCGCACGTCCATGCCGTCCAGCGGCATCAGTTCGCGGCCGCGGGCCTGCAGGATCAGGTGACGGGCGCGGTCCTCGTCGAGGTCGGGCGCGATGCTGATCAGTTCCTCGGTATCGAGGTCGGCCAGCGGTGCGAGCTTGTCGATGCCGCGGGCGCGCAGGGCGTCCAGCGTGTCCGGGTTCATGCCGTTCAAGTCGGCGAGTGCCTCGCTGGGGCGGGTTTGCTCCAGCTGCTCCTCGGCGGCGATCAGCTGGGTCAGCAGCGCGTCGCGGGCACGGTTGCGCAGTTCCTCGATCAGCTGATCGTCGAACTCCTCAACGGATTGCAGTTCGCCGAGCGGCACGTAGGCAATCTCGTCGACCGACGAGAAACCGGCGCCGGCGAGGATGCCGGCGATTTCCTCGTCCACCTGCAGCTTGTCCATGAACATCTGGCGGGTGGCAACGGCTTCGGCCTCGGTCTTGGCTTGCACCTGCTGCTGGGTCATCACGTTGAGCTGCCAGCCGGTCAACCGACTCGCCAGCTTGACGTTCTGACCGCCGCGGCCGATCGCCTGGGAGAGCTTCTCCTCGGCGACCGCGACGTCCATCGAGTGCTTGTCCTCGTCGACGATGATCGACAGGACCTCGGCCGGCGCCATCGCGTTGATCACGAACTGGGCCGGGTTGTCGTTCCACAGCACGATATCGCAACGCTCGCCGTTCAATTCGCCGCTGACCGCCTGCACGCGCGAACCGCGCATGCCGATGCAGGCGCCGATCGGGTCGGTGCGGTTGTCGTTGGCCTTGACCGCGATCTTGGCGCGGTCGCCCGGGTCACGGGCACAGGCCATGATGGTGACGAGGCCCTGGCCGACTTCCGGCACTTCGAGCTTGAACAGCTCCATCATGAATTCGGGGCGGGTGCGGGTCACGAACAGCTGCGGACCCTTCTGCTCCTGCTTGACCTCGTAGAGCAGGCCGCGGACGCGGTCGCCGGTGCGGAAGGTGTCCTGCCGCATGATGTGGTCGCGCTTGACGATGGCTTCGGCGTTGTTGCCGAGATCCAGAAACACGCTGCCCTTCTCGACGCGCTTGACCGTGCCGGTGACCAGTTCACCGACTCGATGGCGGAAGGCGTCCAGCACCTGCGCGCGCTCAGCGTCGCGGACTTTCTGGAACATCGTCTGCTTGGCGCTCTGTGCCGCGATGCGCCCCAGTTCGTCCTTGCTGATGCCGATCGGCTCCTCGACGAACTGACCGATCGAGATGCTCGCGCGACGCTTCAGCGCATCGGTGAGACGCAGTTGCTGCTCGGGATGGACATTCTCGGCGTCGTCGGCCACCACTTCCCAGCGCCGCCAGCTGTCGAACTCGCCACTGCCGCGGTTGATGCTGACGCGGGTCAGGATCTCGCCACCGACGCGCTTCTTGACCGCGGAGGCCAGCGCGCTTTCCAGCGCCTCGATGATCGTGCTCTTCGGGACGCCTTTTTCATTGGCGACCTGGTCGATGACCAGCAGCATTTCCTTGCTCATCGTGCTTTGCCCCGTGATGGCTTTGCTTTCTTCTTGTTGGGATCGGCGGCCGGCTTGGCCGGCACGCGTTCGTATTCGGGCACGAGTCGTGCCTTGGCGATCGCGGCGAGCGGCAACGTCCAGCCCAGACCCTCGGCCTCGATCCGGACCTTGCCGTCCTCGACAGCAGCGATCACCCCGCGGTAGCGCTTGCGGCCATCGACGGGCAGGGCGGTCTCGGCCTTGACTTCCTGACCGACGGAGCGCACCCAGTGTTCGGGCTTGAACAGCGGTCGGTCGAAGCCCGGCGAGGAGATTTCCAGCCGGTAGGCGCCGCTGATCGGATCATTGACATCCAGCACGGCGCTGACGTCGCGACTGACCGCCTCGCAATCCTCGATCGTGATGTGGCGTTCCAGGTGGTCGATGTAGACCCGGAGCAGCGCGCTGCTGCGGCCGGCCACGTACTCGACGCCATGCAGCAGCAGGCCGTGGCGTTCGGCCACTGGTGCCAGCAAGGCTTCGAGCTGTTCACGTTTGCTGTCGGACATCGTGCTCCCGCGTAAGCCGTGGGGCCCGAAGCGCAGGCGACGTGCCCCAATAAAAAAGCCCCGGATATCCATCCGAGGCTTTCTTGTGCAAGAAAGTGGTAGCGGGGGCAGGATTTGAACCTACGACCTTCGGGTTATGAGCCCGACGAGCTGCCAGACTGCTCCACCCCGCATCTGGAGATCGAGAGACTAGTCAGATCCCCGGCTACGCTCAAGCACTGCGCCAGTCGTGTTCAGCTGGCAGCGTGGGGCTGGTGAGGCGTCCCATGCGCATCAACAAATGCTTGGTCATCGCGAATGACACCCGCGTCGAAAGCATCAGCAGGCCCGAAGTCCGGAGCTTCGGGGCGGGCAGCGCGATGCCGTTACCAGCACCACGCTCCTGTTCCGACTCAGCGCAACTCCGCCCCGCTGAGCACGAAGCCCCCCGCCATCGATGTCGCCGTCCACACCAGCTCCGGCTCACCGCTGCTCCGCTGCCACGCACCCAGCCTGAGCGCGCCGTCCGCGCCGCGCACCGCCAGCGCCACCTGCAGCTCGCCGCCGACCACCCGGGCGTAGACCCGCAGCGCTTCGCCGCGGAGGTCGCTGAGCCGCACCGTCACCCGTGCGATCTCGTCGGAGGTGCTGCGCAGGCTGGCGCCCGGCAGCCGTACGCCGCCGGACTCGCTGTTGATGCCCGGCGCCTCGAAGCCGTCGGCGAACAGATCGTCGAGCAGGTCGGTATCGCTCGCGCTGTTGTTCTCCAGGTTCGGATCCTCGATCGTCGTGTCGGCCGGCAGCGTCACTTCCGCGACGTTGACGATGCTGAGCGGGCGGCCGATGACGTTGCCGAAGTAGGCGTACGTGAGGACGCCAGTGCTCGGCAGCGTCTCGACGACGTGGTCCAGCGTGCCGGTGCCGCCGGCGTCCGGACACACCGCCCCGCCACTGGCCTCGCAGGTCCACGCCACGTTGGTCAGCCCGGCCGGCGCCACGTCGCGCACCCGGACTTGCGGCGCAGGGTCGGGGCCGGTGTTGCGGACCACCACGGTGTAGACCAGCAGGTCGCCCGGCCGGTAGGTATTGACCGCGTTGGTCTTGGTCACGCTGAGGTCGGCACTGGCGAAGACCAGCGTCTGCACCGGCGTGGCCGTCGAACCGGCGTAGTCACCGTTGCCCGGGGCGTACACGGCGGTGACCGTGCGGCTACCCAGCGACGAGTAGCTGATCGTGCAGCTCGGCGTGGCGGTCGGCAGCGTGATCGTGCAGCTGCTGGCGCCGGCGCTGACCGTGACCGTCCCGGCCGGGGTGCCGCTGCCCGGCGCGGTGACGCTCAGCTCGGCGGTGTAGGTCGCTGCCGTGCCGATGCGGGCGCGGGCCGGACCCAGCAGGGTCAGGCTGGTTGCTGCGCCGCTGACCGTGTGCGACTCGGTGTCGCTGCTGGCACCGAAGGCGCTGCTGGCCGGCGTGTAGCTGGCCGTCAGCGTCTTGGCACCTGCGCTGGTGCTGGTCAGCGTGCAGCTCAT
>Ga0075154_10000389_pt1 | contig 37684 bp, 27 predicted proteins | sample JI71714BDNA_FD_70965 | JGI IMG/M metagenome (GOLD analysis project Ga0075154, IMG submission 70965) | Wastewater effluent complex algal communities from Wisconsin, to seasonally profile nutrient transformation and Carbon sequestration -... | ecosystem: Engineered > WWTP > Effluent > Algae... | reverse complement strand
GCAAACGGTTGAAGTGGGTCTTGCCACCGATACGGCGCAGCAAATCAGCCAAGGTCTCACGGGCACTGAACAGGTGATCACCGGGCCGGCGCGGATTTTTACCAGCCTGCAGGCCGGTGCCAAAGTGCGGTTTGAAACTGCTGTTGCTGGAGCCAAACCATGATGGCGATCACAGCTGACGGTCCAGGTACTGAGCCGCCAGTGATTGAACTGCCAGTGATTGAACTGCGTGGTATCAGCAAATTTTATCAAATGGCCGGGGAAACCTTCACGGCACTGGCAGATATCGACCTCAAAGTCGGCCGCAACGACTATCTGGCATTGATAGGCCCAAGCGGCTCCGGCAAATCGACGCTGCTGAATATGCTCGGTTGTCTGGATACGCCGGATCAGGGCCAATACTTGCTCTGTGGTCAGCCGGTCGCGAGCCTCGATGAAACTGCGCTGGCACAGGTCAGAAATCAGCAGATTGGTTTTATCTTTCAAAGCTTTAACTTATTACCGCGCTTAACTGCGCTGCAGAATGTGATGCAGCCATTACTGTACCGCGTGATGAGCAAACAGGAGCGGCTCTCCCGTGCCATGGCTGTGCTGCAACGCGTTGGCCTCACCGACAAAGCGCAGCATCTGCCCAGTCAGCTCTCCGGCGGTCAGCGCCAGCGTGTGGCGATAGCACGCGCTTTAGTGACAGAGCCGGCGGTGCTGCTCGGTGACGAACCAACCGGCAACCTCGACAGCAAAACCACCGCCAGCATTATGGCGCTGTTTGATGAACTGCATGCGCAGGGCCAGACCATCATTCTGGTCACCCATGAACAGGAGATCGCCGATCACTGCCGCCGTGTGGTGCGGTTGGTGGATGGCCGGATTGTCGCCGACCGGCAACAGCAGCAGGGCCGCAGCGCGCTCGCGGTTTAACCGGTTTACCGGGTGAAAACGAACAAGGAATTGATATGTTAGCTTTCTGGCAAATGTTCAGTCAGTGCGCGCAAAGCGCCGTGTTATCCATTCGCCTGCATCTGCTGCGTAGCGGTCTGACGACGCTCGGCATTATTATCGGTGTGGCGGCAGTCATCAGCGTCGTGGCGATTATGCAGGGCCTCAGTGCCGGCATTCGCGGTCAGCTTGATGACCTCGGCTCCGATATGACGACGCTGCGCGCTTTTACCACGCCGGACCAGGAATTGCTGGGCTTTCGCAATAAACTGACCGACAGCGATTACGACACATTACTGAATAAAATCAGTGACTTTGAGCAAATCACCGTGGCGATGCCGGCCTTTAGTATGGGGCTGAGCGTCAGTTATGGCCGCAGCAGCAGCCAAAGCCAGCTGATCGGCGCTGCGCCGAATTACCAGCACGTGATCCGGATTTATCCGCAGCTGGGGCGTTTTATCCTGCCGCAGGATGACGAACGCCGCCGCCGGGTGGCTTTTATCGGCCCTTCGCTGATTAATAAGTTACAGCTACCGGCCAATCCGGTCGGCGAATTTGTGCTGATCTCGGGCGACTGGTTCCGCATCATTGGCGTTGGTGAAAAACGCGGCAGCCTGTTTGGCTTTGACCAGGATAACTACATCATTACGCCGTTCCAGACCGCCAAAGCGCTCAATGGCCCGGACCAGTTACAGGTCGAAATCAGCTATCGCGCCAAGGCCGGCGTCGACGAACAGGCGCTGCAGCAGCAGATCCGCAATGTGCTGCGTGCCAAACGCGGTCTTGCCAGTGATGCGGCCGACCCGTTTGAATTTATCACCGCCGAGAAAATGAAAAGCCAGTTTAACCAGGTGCTGAACTCAGTCACGCTGGTGGCGGCCGGCGTCGTTGGCATCAGTTTGCTGGTTGGCGGCATTGGCGTGATGAATATCATGCTGGTGTCAGTGACCGAACGCACCCGTGAAATCGGCATCGTTAAAGCGCTTGGCGCCACGCCGCAAGTGATTTTGCTGCAGTTTTTGCTCGAAGCTGTGTTGCTGAGTTTATTTGGCGGCTTGCTCGGCCTGTTGCTGGGCTATGGCGTGGCGGCTTTGCTCGGCGCATTAATCCCGGGCCTCAGTGCCGCAGTGGTGCCGCTGTGGGCGGTGTTATTGTCGCTCGGTTTCACTACTTTTATCGGCGTCGTGTTTGGCCTGATGCCCGCCGTTAAAGCCGCCAGACTTGCACCAATTGATGCGCTGCGGTATGAATAAACCATTGAAATTTATCAGAACTGGAGCACAGATGTCCGACTTGGCAGCAAACGGCTTACGGCAACGCCTGCAGCGTTGGTGGCGCATCAGTTTTCAGTGCTCCTCTGCCTACATTTGGGTTGGGCTGGCCTTTTATCTGGTGTATCTGGTGTTTTATATGCTGTCGCTCGCCATGATGTTTAAAGTCCCCAGCCTCGATACTTATCTGTTGGCTACGGTACGCGGAGCCATCGATACCAGCTTGATGGCACTGTTCTGCCATTTCCTGATCCGGCCTTATCTAAAGTTGGAGCTGCTGCCGCAAGGCCGTTATGGCAGCAATTTATTTGCTTTTTTGGGCTATACCCTGCTGCTTGGTCAGCTGTTGATGTTTTTATCGCTGAATATTGCTGATTTAACGCCGCTAAAAGAACTGGATTTGCGCCATATGTCGGTGCAAAAAGCCAATGGCGAGGAGATGACTCTCCAAATCGGCATGGCAACGATGCAGCTGATCGGTGGTTTTAATCAAACCGTGATTTTTTGGCTGTGGGCGCTGGCTTATGTGTTCTGGGGCACTTTAGTCAGCAAACGCCAAATGCAAAAACAAATGCATCAGGCTCAGCTGCAACAACTGACCAACCAGCTGAATCCACACTTTTTATTCAATGCCCTCAATAGCATCCGTGCGCTGATCTATGAAGATCAGGACAAAGCCGCCGCCACAGTCACACAGCTATCGGAGCTGTTTCGCTTCCATTTGCAGGCACATTTAAAGCCGTTATCGACACTCGCCGATGAATGGCAAATCGCTTCGCAGTATTTGCAGATTGAACAGGTGCGGTTGGAACAACGGCTGCAACTCGACTTGCAGTTTGACGAGCAGCTGTGGCAACAAAAGCTACCGACTTTAAGCCTGCTAACGCTGGTGGAAAACGCAATTAAACATGGCATTGCGCCGCTGCCACAAGGCGGCCGGCTCTGGATTAAAAGCCGCCCGGTCGCCAATGGCTGGCAGCTGATAGTCGGCAACAGTTGCGCGGGCATCAGCAGCACGCACGGCACCCGCACCGGCCTGAAGAATCTGCGCCAGCGTCTGGCGTTATTACCAGGCCGGCATAGTCTGCATATCGAACCGCAGCTGGAGCAATATCAGGTCACTATTGAGCTGGAAGCCGCATCGCTCGAGCTTTCGACTGAAGCCAACATTCAAGCAGAACCCACGGAAATGGAGTTTCACCATGTGGAAAACCCTGATCGTCGATGACGAGCGCCTGGCGCGCAGTGAACTGAAACGGTTGCTGCAGGCGCATCCGGACATTGAGATTGTCGCCGAAGCCAACAGTGCGGACAGCGCCCGCGAGTGTCTGGCCGCACAGCCCGATATTGCGCTGGTATTTCTGGATATTCAGATGCCGGGCTGCACCGGGCTGGAACTGGCGGCAGAGCTTCGACCCAACCTGTTTTTTATCTTCTGCACGGCGTTTGACAGTTACGCACTGGATGCCTTCGCCCTCAATGCGCTGGATTATCTGGTGAAGCCAATAGTGCCGCAGCGACTGGCGCAAAGTTTAAGCCGGCTGCCACAATCATTAGCTGCCGCGAAACCCGACACCGGCGAGCATGCTCAACCTAGCTATCTGCCAGATCATCACGGTTTATTGCTGAAGTTCGGCGAAAACAGCCGCATTGTGCGGCTAAGTGAAATCAGTCGCTTTGAATCGGTTGGCAACCACAGTGCGGTGTATACGCCTTATGGCAAAAGCTTTGTATTAAGTTCATTATCCCGCATCGAACAACGGCTCGACCCCCAGCAGTTTTTTAAGGCCAGCCGCTCGGACATCATTCGCATCAGCGCCATCACAGCGCTCGAACCCGGTGTCGCTGCCGGCAGCATGCTGGCCATTCTGCAAGACGGCCAGCAAATCGACGTCAGCCGCCGCCAGGTGCAGCAACTAAAAGAATTATTTGGTGGGTTTTAGGCTGAGGTTTGATCTCAGCCGGAAGCCGGCGTATCGCGGTAAAGCTACATTATGCCCCCGTACGCGGCAGCCTGTGTTGGCTTTGTTGAACTTGGGGATGGTAGCTAAGAGCGAAAGCCCTTTAATTGTGGCAAAGCCAGCACCGCCACCACTACGTTCGCCCGTTCGCGCCTCCCGCGCTCACTCTTAACCGCTCACTCCGCGGCTGCCGCTGCTGGCTTTGTTCGAGTTGCGGGATGGCGGCTTTGAGCGAATTGTGGATCTAATGAACTGGTCTTTTTGTACAAATGAAATGTCCGCTTTGCTGCTGTTGCGGACATTGTGGGAATTGCTTCAGGGCCTAAAAAATAACACCCATAGTTTGGCGAAAACTGTGGGTGTGGCTGGAAGGAAGATTATTTCCTAATTTGTGCCAAGACGCCAATCAGAATGATCGATACCGTACTTACGAATATCCAGTATCCCGAGAGAACAATAATCCCTACCAATTCCATAGGTGCGTCATTCGCTTGTGGGATATCCGTAGATCCAATGTAAAAATACAGTTTAGTTGCGATTGGCGGAACAACGAACAATAAGCTTAGTTTCAACCATCTTTGCTTAACAGGAGTCAAGGCCAATCCAAAAAGTATGGCGATTATTGTCGGGATAATGAATTGCATAAAACACCTCAAGGACAAGGGATATACATAACACTGCGCACACACACGCCTATTGCACGAAAGCCTCCATGGCAGTAATAAATCAATTCATGATGTTACGTAACACAGTTTTTCGGATCAGCTGCTTCGGTATCATCCGAACATGTGACCTTTCCGTTTTACTTAGCCAACCATAAACAAAAACTTATAAATTACAATTTTTTTGTGTAAAAAACATAAATTACACATTTGAAGCTTTCAGCTCACCTGAGACATCCCCAGAAAAATGGAATGTAAGACAATAATTTAGACACGGGAGGGCACATTCATGACAGTTCCTGATCTGATCCTTCGCCAAAAATCACAAACCATGAATGCTCAAGCCATGCTCGCGATTTTCTTGAAATTGTAAAGTAAGAAATAACAGGACAGCCATCGTAAAACGTAGCGTTTGAGCATCGTACCGGCGGCGTTATATTCCGCTATTAACTCAAAGCGGCTGTTGCCAAACGCCAACAAATCGACCATCGGCAGCCGCGGAGTGAGCGGTTAAGAGTGAGCGCGGGAGGCGCGAACGGGCGAACGCAGTGGTGGCGATGGTCGATTTGCCACGAGACATCCGTTTGCTGCTTTTAGCGGTAAAAATAACAGGACAGCCATCGTAAAACGCTTGCCGCTATTAACTCCAAGCGGCAGTCCCCAAACGCCAACACATCCAACATCGGCAGCCACGGAGTGAGCGGTTAAGAGTGAGCGCGGGAGGCGCGAACGCAGTGGTGGCGATGCTGGATTTGCCACTATCCATCCGGTTAATGCTGTTAGCGGTCTACAGGCACAGCTAATCAAAAACAGCCACAACCGGCACCAAGTAACGATTCAGCTGGCCCGTAAAACGGCTGGAGGATAACTAAAGGGCAGCGTCTGGCAGCCGCCCATTTATGCAATGGGATTGGCTCACTGCGCTGGCTTGGTCGCAGCAGAGCCCAGGTGATAAGTTGCGGTGATTTTTGGATTGGCTGACCAGATCGGGTCGGCCTGGTACAGACCACCCCGGTGTTGGCTGGTCACATTCAGTTGCAGGCGCTCTTGATCAATGCTTTGCCACTGCACACTGATGCCGAGCTGCTCTGGGTGACCATCGCTGGCGAATAGATTACCGGGGCCGTCTGCCAGGATGCCGTCTTTCACCAGGATCGAAATATTGCTGCTAAATCCCGGCGCTGTATTGCAGCTGCGCACAAACACCACGGCTTTGAAGCGTTCGTCCGGCGACAGCACTTGCTGCGTGATGCCATTGGTACAGGATGGCGTGGTGGCCGCAAACATCCAGGCGGTCAGCCCGCCTAAAATCGCTAACGGGGCTACCACAAAGAGTCCAATATCTCTGACCACCTTTTGCATATGCTTTCCTTCGGATGATGAGGCTAAAACGGCGCCATTACATGACAGCGGGCAGGCAAAATCAAGCATGATTTTGGCCGGCTGCGACGAAAAAGATCGTACTCAAGCACAGCCAGATGATTGAAAGATAACAGAGCTTGCAGGCTCCATCGTTACTCGAGGACTTTATCGCCGAACAGGCGGCGCATAGTGCCGCTTTCTTTCATCTGCTGCAACGCGAGCTCAATACGCGGCAAGAACCGGGGATCAGTTATCTTGCGCGAGAACCCGAGATAGATCTCCTGCGGCGGGATGTTGTGATCACGAAATTCGACCTCACGAATTTGTGCAGCCAGCTCGGCATGCTGACTCAGTAACAATTGCACCATCGTGGGTGGCAGCAGTGTGCCATCTGCACGCCCTTTGGCAATCATCTGCAAGGCGATGAGGGTGGAGTCGACCTGTTGTTTTTGTCGGGCAGGCAGAGCCCCTACAACTTTTTGGATAGCCGGATGTAACCCAAAGTTACGAACCGTCACCAGACTCAGACGATGCAGTTGATGCAGCTCCTGAATTTGCATCGGATTGGTTTGCGCCATGTATAAACGGTCAGGATGACGGCTGGCAAAGCGCACGAGGTTGAACGTCTTTGCCCTTTCGCTGGAATGCAACAAGTTGACCATGACATCAATCTCACCATCAGCGAGCTGTTTCAGACAACGTGATGTGGGCGTTTTGCTGCCAATCTGTAGGGTAAAATCGGCCAGCCGGGCTAATTCCTGCATCATCTCAACCGACGGGCCAACCGGCATGCGGTTATTGCCGTGGAACTCATGCATGCCAGGAAAATGATCCAGACACCAACGCAAGACGGGTTTCTCTGCAGCAAACACCGGACTTATTAAAAGAGGGATAGACAACAACCACAGCAGCAGCTGCCGCGCCAACATGCATTTAGCAAATGTTGCCATAAAACCGGAAGTCACTCTGCCTTTTTGCCATAAAATGAGCCTAACATCACATCGCGCTTCTGACAAACTGCTCACCGGCGCAAGCATTGCGCCTGCATCACAATTGCTGCACGATGCGCAACAAGCTTTCAGCCGCAGCGCTGCATTGCGCACTGGTTTATCGCCGAATATCTGCCTTAGCAGCCGAATTTCACATTTTTCCAGCGCTTTGCCAGCTGAGTTGGCAATCTGTGTGCAACGAATACTGAAACCTGCTAACGACAACGGAGTGAACCATGAACGATGTGATGCAAGCTTTTCAAAACGCCAGTCCAATGTTTTGGGCGACCATAATTCCACTAGTGCTGTTTATCTGGTTTTTACCGGTGTTTCTCGCGGTATTTTTTAACCGGCCTCACCTGAAATACATCGCGATTGCAGCCGTACCGGCCGGTATCTCTTTTATCGCCTGGGGCGCTTTGTTGGTCTGGGCCTGCAGTGGCAAGGTCACCGGTCGTTTTGCCAGCTGGTTCGAGAAAAAACAAGGGCGCAGTTAAGCGCCCTTCTGTATGTGCAGCCAGCGCCTCAGCTCACTTTAAACTTACCAACCAGACCAAACAGCATCTGCGACAAGGCGCTGATTTCGTTGGATAATTGATCATTGCGTTTCGCCACTTCACCGGCCGCCAGCGCCTGGTCATTCAGCGCATAGAGGTTTTTGCTGATTTCATCCGACACTGTCGTTTGCTCTTCCGTTGCCGCAGCAGTGCGCACCGCCATATCGTTGACCTGCAGACTGGATTGCATGATGTCCTGGAATACCTGTTCGGCACGGGCAAAGTTACTGACGGTCAGATCGGCATTATCCTTACCGCTACCAATGGCCTGCCGGGATTCCGTCACGCGCAGATGCAACTGCTCAATCATCTGCTGAATATGATTGGTGCTTTGTTGGGTGCGTGACGCCAGCGTACGTACTTCATCTGCCACCACGGCAAAACCACGGCCATGCTCGCCGGCCCGCGCCGCTTCAATGGCAGCATTCAGCGCTAATAAGTTGGTCTGATCGGCGATACTGCGGATCACTTCCAGCACCGAAGAAATAGTCGACGAGCTTTGCTCCAGCTCTTCAGCAGCACCCAGCGCCAGATGTACGTCGCGCGTGAGGCTCTGCATGCTATTGTTGACCACTTTAACCACTTCAAGGCCCTGACCTGCACTGCGTTTGGCTTGCTCTGAGACCTGCGCCGTGTCAGTTGCCACCTGAGCCATTTCCTTATTCGCCATCGCCATCTCATGTACAGCACTGACGATAGAATCCGACGCCGTGTTGAGCGACTGGGTAATAGCGCTGGTACGCACAGATGATTCTGACAGATGCCCGGTTAACTGGCTGAGCTGATTGGCCTGGCGTAAAATCGCCGCGATCATGTCGCATTGCTTGCTGATGAAATTGTTGAATTCGTGAGCTAAATCAGCCACCTCATCATTAGTGTCAATCTTCAGACGGGCGGTTAAATCGCCATCACCGTTGGCGATATCGCTTAAGCGGGCTGATAAAGTGCGGATTTGTTCGGCCAGTTTTTTCGGCCCCTGATAACTGAACCAGCCGGCGACCACCAGTAACAACAAAGACAAGCCATAAACCCAGGCCTTCGTCGCGGCGATGCTGCTGCTCAGTTCTTTCTGCTCTTGCTCAGAACGCGCTAACGCTGCTTCACCGGCTTTGTCTAACACATCACGCAGCGCCGCAAACTCTGTTTGCTCCTGCGCAGCTAACGCGCTTTTTTGCGCCGCATCCTGATTGTCGAGCAGTGCCACAGCGCTCTGTTGCCAGCGGTTGAACTGGGTGTCAAAACCAGAAAAACGGCTGGTGACATCCGGATAGTCTTTGAGCAGCACTAAATATTGGTCAAATCGCTCTTTCACCTGCGCCGCATTGTCAGCGAAATCTTGGCGTTCAGCGGCGACATCGCCAATCCCGGTTAACACATGGGTGGTGGCAAGTTTAGCCTGATAAGCATCACGGTCTGCATTCAGCACCAGCGAAACCGCCTGTAAAAATTTCTCTGCCTGCACTTCCAGCGCCTTGTTTTGCATCGAAATCAGGCTACTAAACATCAACATGACCGTGAGCAGGCTGACACCTAACATCACCACCGGAATACTACTTTTGACTCGGATACTTTGCCAGTTCATTGGGATCTGCCTCTTGCCGGAATGGATAAAAACTCAATTGGAGCACTTTGTTGTGTGGGTCACGAATACTGAGTATGGCTGCCACTTTTGAATTCCGCCAAATTTGCTCCAAAATCAGTCAGATGCGATATGATGCCGTCCAGTGTAGTGCACAGGGTGGCGACAAAGGAAAAATACAGGTGAGAACTGGAGCGAATTCCGCCACTCTCGGCGACCTGAACGCGAAACTGTTGCTCGGTGCTGTGCGCCGCAGCGGCCAGATTTCCCGGCCAGAACTGGCGTCCGAACTGGGCTTGTCACTGCAGGCGGTCACGCGGATTGTCGCCGGTCTCTGTCGCGACGGATTGCTGCAAAGCTGTGGGAAAAAGACCTTAGGTGTAGGCCAGCCCACGCAATTTTATCAGCTGGTGCCGGACGCGGTCTTCAGCGTCGGCATCCAACTGCAGCGCACCCGGTTACAGTGGGTGCTGACCGATTTCTGCGGCAATATTCTGCGCCGTCAGCACTGTGCGCTGCCTGACTGGTTCCCACAACAAGTACAATCTGTGCTGGTGCAACAGACCCGGTCGTTCCTGGCGCAGTTATCTGCACATCAGCAAGCACGGCTTTGTGGCATTGGCCTCGCGATGCCCTGGTTTGCCGGTAACAGTCAGTTTGCCGCGCGGTTATATCCACAACTTAGCGTCGAACAGCTGCAGGCTTTACAGCAGGCTTGGCAAGGCGTTGATCTGGCCGCGGCATTACAGGCGGACCTGGGCTGGCCGGTGATCCCGGAAAATGACGGCTCAGCCGCAGCCGCCGCGGAGTTATGGCTCGGCAAACCGGCCAGCGCAGATTTTTTATATCTGTACCTGGACCCGCTCGTTGCCGGCGGATTGGTGCTGAACGGGCAGCTCTGGCGGGGGCGTCATGGCAATGCGGCACATCTGGCGGTGTTACCGGTGCACGATGGCCAGTTGTTGCTGCAACAACCGGACGCGCGCGCTATCAGCACCGGCTTACAGGCCGCCATCGCGTTACTGGATATTCCGCTGGTGATTATCGATAGCAGCGAGCCCCGCGACCTGACGCCGCTACTTAGCGGCATTCAGCAACAACTGCAGGGCTGGGAGGCGCTAGGCTTGCTCATACCTGCCCTGCAGCCAGGTAGCCTCGGCGCCGATGCGATGTTGCTCGGCGCCGCGATGTTGCCGCTCTACCAGGCCTATGCGGCAGATCGGACCGTGTTGTAAAGTTTCAGCTTAAGCTTTCGCCGCGACTGGCACCTTCTCTTGGCGCCGGAACCGGCTTAACATCAGATAGACCGCTGGCGTGCTGTACAGCGTGAACAGCTGGCTCAGTAACAAACCACCCACAATGCTGATCCCCAGCGGCTGACGCAGTTCCGAACCCTCGCCCATCCCCAGCAACAGCGGCACCGCGCCCAGCATGGCAGCGCAGTTCGTCATCAGAATAGGCCGCAGGCGCTGCTGACCAGCCAACACAATGGCTTCAAGCGGTGACAAGCCCTGCTGGCGTTCTGCCGCTAAGGCAAAATCGACTAACAGAATCGCGTTTTTCATTACGATACCAATTAGCAGGAACAGGCCAAGCTGCGCAATCAGGTTCAGCGGCGTGTCGGTCACATACAGCGCCAACAACGCGCCAAGCGCAGTACAGGGCAAGGTCGACAGGATCACCAGCGGCTGCAGCGTGCTTTCGTACAAAATGCCGAGCAGCAAATACACCGCCAGCACCACACCGATAAAGAGCCACAGCTGGTCGCCCTGACTAAATACCGCGTTGCGCTGATCTTCGCCATTGATGGCGTAAATGGCAGTCGGCACCATCAGTTGCGTCAGCATGCGGTCGAGCGCAGCATCGGCCTGCTGTGCAGTCACGCCTTCAGCTAAGGCATAACCGATGCCCTGCGCGGCAAACTGATTATCCCGACGGATCCGGTCATTCGCCAGACCATACTGATAACTGGCAATAGCGCTTAATGGTACCCGCTCGCCACGGCTGTTGATCAGCTGCAGCTGTTTCAGCACTTCCGGCTGCGCTGTGTAGCCGGGCAACAACTCCATCACGACCCGGTACTGGTTCATCTCGTCATAGAGCGTGGCCACCTGGCGCTGTGAAAACGAGTTATTCAGCAGCGTCGCCACAGTGCGCATATCCACACCAAGCCGCTGCGCCGCCTCGCGGTCAATCGTCAGAACTACCTGCTGAGTGTCCTCACCACCGGGGGTATTCACATCAACTAACTCCGGCAGTTCCTGCATCTCTTTGGCGATTTTCTTCGACCAGCTTTTCAGCAGTTTCAGATCGCCCGACATCAACAGCAGTTCATAGTCGGAACTGGCAAAAGGTGACGCGAGGCGAATGTCCTGATCGACACTTAAAAACATCATGCCGCCCGGAATTTTTGGCGCGCCGGCGCGGATGCGGTTCACCACTTCTTGGGCAGAGACGCCGCGTTCTTCCAACGGTTTTAACCGGATGCGTAAGAAGGAATTACTAGTGCCCATCTGGCCGCCACTGGCGCCCGTGACATCGGCAATGGCCGGATCTTTCAGTAAAAACTGGCGGTAAGCTTCAATTTTTGGCTGCATCAGCTGATAAGAGAAACCATCGTCACCGCGGACAAAACCGTTCAGCTGGCCGGTATCCTGCTCCGGCAACATGCCGCCCGGCAGCGTGCGGAATAACCAGACCGAGGCGGCAAACAGCGCCAGCAACAAAACGCCGACCGCGTAGCGGTAACGCAGCACGGTGCGCAGGCTGCGCTGATACCCCTGCTGAAAACGTTGGAAAAAGCCGTCGTGCCGGGCTGGTGCGCTCTCACGCACCATTAAACGCGCCGACAAGCCCGGTGTCAGCGTCAGCGACACCAGCAGGGAGATCAGCATGGCGCCGACCAGCGTAATTGAGAACTCGCGGAACAGCCGCTCGACTAAACCGCCCATAAACAGAATGGATAAAAACACCACCACCAGCGCCAGGTTCATCGCGACCAGCGTCACGCCGACTTCACTGGCACCACGCCGAGCCGCACTGAGCGGTGACAGCCCCCGCTCCAGATGGCGCTTAATGTTTTCCACCACCACAATCGCATCGTCGACGACTAAACCGGCCGCCACAATCAATGCCATCACCGACAGGTTATTCAGCGAAAAACCAAAGGCATACATCACGCAAAAGGCACCAATCAGCGAGACCGGGATCGCCAGCGTCGGGATCAGCGCCACCCGGATACTGCGCAAAAACAGCAACACCACCGCCACCACCAAGCCAATCGACAACAACAAACTGAATTGCGCCTCATCCAGCGTGGCGCGGATCACCGGGCTGCGGTCCATCACCACCGCCAGTTTTGAATCTTGCGGAATTAACGCTTCGAGCACCGGCATCTGCTGATAAATGGCATCGATAGTGGCGACGATATTGGCGCCACTGCGCCGGCTGATCTGTAAGATCACCGCCGGTTTTTCATTATGAAAACCGGCACTGTAGCGGTTTTCTGTCGAATCACTGACAATCGCTACATCTTTTAGACGGATCGCTGCCTGATTGACGTATTTAATCACTAAATCGCCATAGTCGTCGGCATTTCTGAGCGTCTGACTCAGATTGATCTGCCAGCGGAAATCATCCTGTTCCAGGGTGCCGATTGGTAGATTGGAATTCACCGCGCTAATGGCGCTGCGGACTTCATCCAGCGCAATGCCATATTGGCTGAGCAGCGACGGGTTTAACTGCACCCGCACCGCTGGCAAGGATGAGCCGGTCACTTCAACTTCGCCAACACCCTGAATTTGGGCAATTTTCTGCGCCAGAATAGTGGCCGCCGTATCGTACAGCTCGGAAGCGGGCAAACTGTCGCTCGACAGTGCCAGCGCCATCACCGGCATTTGCGACGGGTTCATTTTGCGGTAGGTCGGATTGCCGGGCATCCCGGCGGGTAACTGGCCGCGCACGGTGTTGATCGCGGCCTGCACTTCGCGCGCCGCTTCATCAACGTTGCGGTCTAAATCAAACTCCAGGCGGATCTGTGTCGAGCCCTGATTACTGCTCGAACTTAAGCGGCGCAAACCGGCGATAGTGCCGAGCTGACGCTCCAGCGGTGTGGCCACCGTTGCAGCCATCGCTTCAGGACTGGCGCCCGGTAAACTCGCCGTGACCACGACCATCGGAAAATCAACGGCAGGTAACGGCGATACCGGCAAAGCGCGATAGCTCAGTAACCCCAGCAGCACAATGGCCAGCGCCAATAAACTGCTGGCGATCGGTCGTTGAATGAGCGCCAGACTCAGCTTCATACCGCCTCCGCCGCAACGACCGGTTTGCGGCTTAAATGCCGGTCAAACCACAGGTAAACCACCGGAGTGGTGAACAGTGTTAATACCTGGCTGACCAACAAACCACCGACCATCACCAACCCCAGGGGTTGACGAAGTTCAGCACCGGAACCGGTAGCCAGCAGCAGCGGGACCGCACCAAACAAGGCCGCCAGTGTAGTCATTAAAATCGGCCGGAACCGCAGCAGTGCAGCTTCATAAATGGCCTCACGTGGGGTTAAGCCCCGCGTGCGCTGCGCATCCAGCGCAAAATCAACCATCATGATGCCGTTTTTCTTCACCAGCCCTATCAGTAACACAATGCCGATGACGGCAATGAGGTCGAGCGGCCGGTCGGCGATCAACAGCGCTGCCAGCGCACCGACAGTGGCTGAAGGCAAGGTCGACAAAATCGTCACCGGGTGAATAAGGCTCTCGTACAGCACGCCGAGCACGATATACATCGTCACAACGGCCGCGAGGATCAGCCACAAGGTATTGCTCAGTGAAGCACGGAACGCTTCAGCTGCGCCCTGGAACGTTAGCTCCATCGACGCCGGCAGCTGCAGTTGCTGCTGCACTTCTTCGATCGCTGCAACGGCATCACCGAGTGAATAGCCTGCCGCAAGGTTAAACGACAGCGTCACAGCGGGGAACTGCCCCTGGTGGTTAATCAGCAGCCGTGCCGGTTTTTGCGTCACGGTGGCCACCGATGACAGCGGCACCGGACTGCCGGACGCTGTGTTGATAAACAGCTTATCCAGCGCATCTAAGCCCTGCGCCTGCTCTGGGTCCACTTCCAAAATGACGCGATATTGATTCGCCTGCGTAAACAAGGTCGTGATTTGACGCTGGGCAAACGCACTTTGCAGCGCAGTACCAATCTGACTGACGCTAATCCCTAAACGTGCCGCCGCGGTACGGTCGATATCGACATAGGCCTGTAAGCCGTTTTCCGCCAAATCATCGGCCACATCCGCCAGTTCAGGCCGGGCTTTGAGTGCAGCCATCACGTCCGGCAGCCACTGCGCGAGCACTTCGCTGTCGGGGGATGTCAGTGTGAACTGATATTGGGTCCGGCTGATTTTATCTTCGATACTGAGTTCCTGCACACTCTGGAACCATGCCGTGATCCCCGGTACCCCGGCCGCTTTTTCACGCAAGCGTTCAATCACCTCCAAGGCATGTTCATCGCGATCATTGTGTGGCTTTAAATTCAGCTGAATACGACCGGCATTCAAGCTGACATTACTGCCGTCTACCCCGATAAAACTACTCAGGCTCGCCACTGCCGGGTCGTCCTGCAGCACAGCTGCGAGTTGCTGCTGACGCTCCGTCATCGCGGCAAAAGAAATATCCTGCGGTGCTTCGGTCACAATCTGGATCACGCCGCTATCCTGCACCGGGAAAAAGCCTTTGGGCACCGCCAGATACAGCCCGGCAGTCAGCGCGACGCTGGCAAACATCGCCAACATACCAACGCGTTGATGCGCCAGCACCCAGGTCAACATCTCGCCGTAGCGCGCGATAGTGCGCGCCATAAAACCAGTGCCATCATCATGCGGCGGCAGGGTTTTGAGCAAATGCGCACACAGCATCGGCGTTAAGGTCAGCGACACAAACAGCGAGATCAGGATCGCCACCGCCAGCGTCACGGCGAATTCAAAGAACAACCGGCCCACGACGTCAGCCATGAACAGTAGCGGGATCAGCACCGCAATCAGCGAAAAGGTGAGTGAAATCAGCGTAAAGCCAATTTCTTTCGCGCCGTTTTTCGCCGCATCCAGCGCCGATGCGCCTTGCTCACGGTGACGGGCGATATTTTCCAGCATGACGATTGCGTCATCGACGACAAACCCGGTCGCGATCACGAGAGCCATCAGCGTCAGGTTATTGATCGAAAAGTCCAGCAAATACATCACGGCAAAAGTACCGATAATCGACAGCGGCACCGCCAACGAAGGAATGATGGTGGCCGGAATGGTGCGTAAGAACACAAAGGTCACCGCAATCACCAACCCAATCGCAAACAGCAGCTCATGTTGCACGTGGCGCACGGCAGAGCGGATCGACTCGGTGCGGTCACTGAGGATGGATACTTCCAGTTCTGCCGGCAAAGTCGCCGTTAACTGCGGCAGCAATTCGCGCACGCGGTCGGTCACTTCAATCACGTTCGCACCAGGCTGCCGCTGAATATTAATCAGTACTGCGGCCGTTTGATTCGCCCAGGCGGCCAGAAAGCGGTCCTCTGCACCTTGCTGAATCGTCGCGACATCGCCCAGCCGCACCGGCGCGTCGTCTTTAAACGCCACAATCAGCTGTTCATATTCGGCCGTGGAACTTAACTGGTCGTTGACCTCCAGCATGGTGGAACGAAACGGACCGTCAAAGTTGCCTTTTGGCTGATTGGTATTGGCCGCGACGATGGCACTGCGCAGCGTTTCCATGGTCAGGCCAAGGCCTGCTAAGGCTGCAGGATTCGCTTTGACCCGAATAGCAGGACGCTGACCACCGGCCAGACTGACCATACCAACACCATTGACCTGCGCCAGCTTTTGCGCCATCCGGGTGTCGACCAGGTCGTAGACCTGCGGCAATGCCATCGCTTGGGCGCTGACCGCCAGCGTCAGAATGGGCGCATCGGCCGGATTGACTTTGCGGTACACCGGCGGGATCGGCATATCATTGGGTAACAGCGAGGATGCAGTATTAATCGCGGCCTGCACTTCCTGCTCGGCCACGCCCATATCAACCACTAAAGCGAACTGCAGCGTCAGTACTGACGCACCGCCACTGCTGGAGGACGACATCTGTTTCAGACCGGGGATTTGGCCGAGCCGGCGTTCCAGCGGTGCCGTCACAGTGCGGGCCATCACGTCCGGGCTCGCGCCCGGATAGAAACTAAAGACCTGAATAATTGGGTAATCGACTTGTGGCAACGCAGCCACCGGCAATTGCCGCCAGCCGAGCATGCCGGCTATTAGCAATGCCAGCATCAGCAATGAAGTGGCGACAGGGCGCAGAATAAAAGGTTTGGACAGTTGCATGGTTTATTCCTGCTGGCTGCTTTGCACCACTGTCACATCCCGGCCCGGTCTCAACCGGTCCAGACCTTCCATCACAATCTGGTCGCCGCCTTTGAGGCCACTGCGAACTTCCACCCGGCCATTGTCGACCACACCCAGCTCCAGCATTTTCAGCTGCGCTTTATTCTCTTCGATGACGTAAATAAAAGTACCTTCAGCGCCATACTGCACGGCATCTTGCGGGATAGTAATGGCACCGGCCCGCTCGGCAACATTCAGCCGCACATTCACGAACTGGTTCGGGAACAGGTTGTCGTCGCTATTGGCAAACTGTGCTTTGAGTTTCAGCGTGCCGGTAGCTGGGTCAATCTGGTTATCCAGCGTGGTCAGCTCGCCGGTTGCCAGCAGTTGTTTATCGTTACGATCCCAGGCTTCAACGACCAGTTTCTGTTGCTGTGCCTGCTTTTCCTGTACCGCCATCCGCAAGCTTTGCAGCTGAGTTTCCGGAATGCTGAATACGACAAACATCGGCGCGCTTTGCGTGATACTGACCAAGCCTTCGGCACTATTAGCCTGAACCAGGTTACCGGCATCGACTTTCCGCAAACCGGTTTTGCCGCTGATCGGCGCCAAAATACGGGTGTACGACAATTCCAGCTTGGCAGCGTCAATCTGTGCCTGGTTCGATTTCATCGACCCCTTTAACTGGTTCACTAATGCTTGTTGCGTGTTGTACTGCTGACGGGAAATCGAGTTTTGCGTTTTTAACGTTTCATACAGAGCCAGGTCTAATTCAGCATTTTTTAACTGCGCGACATTCTGCTGCATCTGGCCTTCGGCTTGGGCTAACTTCACCTGATACGGCGCCGGGTCAATCTCAGCTAACAGCTGACCTGCTTCTACTTTCTGCCCTTCGGTAAAATGCAGCGCGAGTAAAGGGCCACTGACGCGCGGCTGGACTAACACCGTGTTGAGCGCAGTAGCAGTACCGATGGTCTTGAACTGCACTTTCAAATCTGTTGTTTCAGCACTGATCACCCGGACCGGCACCGCCGCATTCCACGGGTTGCCACCACCACCGGGGCCACCCGGTCCGCCAGCTCTGCGTGGTCCACTGCCTTGGGCAGCACCCGCCGGACGTTGACCGGCCTGAGCACCACCCGGCGGACCACCGGCTGTGGCTGCCTGTTCCGTCCCTGCCGCATCATCCTGCTGTTGCCACAGATAACCACCGACGCCTGCTGCTGCCAGCAAGACCACACCTGAAACCAAGGTTTTTAACTGCATCTTTCCCTTTCCAACTCTTTGATGTCAGAGCACAAACCCGGCCTGTAACGCCTGTTGTCGCTCCGCTGCGTTTAATTTCACCACACCCTGGCGCTGAGCCCGCGCCAGATGCAAACAATTACTGATTTGGGCGCCGACGCCATCGGCCTGCCAGGAATGCTGATTGAGCACGGCAGCGATGATCCAGTTTTCAAAGCCCCATAAGGTCAACAAAAAAGCTGATACGGCGATATAGCTGGAACGTCCGGCCGGATTGACTTCACTCAGCTCTGCGTCACCGACTTCCCGGCCGTTTTGTAACAACACTAACTTGCCAAAACCACTAAATAGCGCGGCGATAAATACCTGATCCTGCAGCACACGGCTAAAACCGGAACTGCGGGCATAACTGCGGGCCTGCCCTGCATGCGTTAAGATTTGGTCCAGCGTTTGCTGACGTTCAGCCTGTTGCTCGGCAGGCACATTGCCGCCTTTCATCGCGAGCACAACCACCAGGCTGCGCAAACTTTGATAACCCAACCGGCTAATCGCTATTTCCAAATTCCAGGTTTCGCTGACAAAGCCCATATAAGGTGAATTCACCAGCTGGAACAGTCTGGTTACGACCAGCGGATCAGTACTGATCAGGCCAGCTACCGCAGCAGAGCTGACGTTCGACTCAGCCAATAGCTTATCCAGACTGGTTAACAAGGACGGCAACTGCGGAAAATCATGCAGCCCGCCGACCAACCGGCGCTCAGGTTCACCCAGCGGTAACTCCGACAACCGGGCGGCATTAGTAAACAGCTGGTTCAGGTGTTCCGTATTAAGTTCCGCACCGACAAAACTATGAAAATGACTCAGATGCCCCAGCACCACATCATCATGCTGCGGATTGGTCAGGATCACCCGCAGCGCCAACGGCGCCTGAAAGCACACCAAGCGTTTATCTTCCAGACTGCTGTTAGTACTGAGCCCATCAAAAATCAACAAATCGATCTGACTATCCAGCCGTGGCGCCTGCAAATAACTACCGACAGTCGGAAAAAACCGGCAATGCCACAGATGGGCTTTTTCCAGACACAAATGCCGCACCAGACTTTGTAATGATGGATTGATGCCAACAACAACTACTTGAAACATTTAGTGATTATCTCCATAGCAATCACAGCAGCTGCACTTTATCAGCAGCCTTACTGCGTTCGTAGTGAATTTACAAAACCTTTGCACGGCGCGCTGCCGGCGCGAAAGCCGCTGGGACTGGCGCTCGCGTCAGATCCATTAAAGCACCATCGCCACATCAGGTTTCAACATAAATCCGACAGGTCGTTCGCCGGACGGGATATCTGCGTTATGGTTCAGGGTAATAAATGCAATGCCAGCGCCAGCAGCGCTGCACTGACCAGAGCCATCTGCGCCAGTAACTGCCGCCAGCACTGCTGCCGGGCCAACCACCAAATCATGGCGCCGGCCGGGATCAGGGCAAGCAGAATACCCAGACGCCAGGGCTGAGTATCAACCGGCAACCCCAACCACAACTCGGCACTTTGCCGGGCCTGGACCTGCCAGATGGTGGTGGCTAAACCGGCCCAGCCGGCGAGTGTCAGCACGATCAGAACACTGCTGCAGACCCCGGCACGCGGCACTGTCTGCAGATTGCCGCGCAACCAACACCAGCATCCGGCCAGCAGCGGCCACATCACGCCCAAGATCAGGCTCAGCAGCAAAGCAGCAGCCAGCGCGACGACGGTGGCCGGCAGATGACCTTGTGTCAGCGACGACACTGCCGTCGCGACCCCAGGGTTCAGGTCCAGCGCCGTGACCAGATAAGGCTTCATCACCTGATTCAGGCAGGCCGGTGGCCCGAACCGCTCGGGGGTCTGGATAAAGTCGCTGACCATTTTTCGCAGGCAAGGATCGGGTCCCCGCACACCATGCAGGGCAGAGGGAACCGCCACCAACTGACTGTGTGGGCCCAGCCATTGCGATAGCACCAGACTGTCGGGTTGAAACAAATCGAGGCCACCCGACAGCAATAAGACCGATGTGCGGACTTTCGCGGTGGCCGGAACCTGAGGGGTCTGCAATTGTTCAGGCAGGCCGCCAAAAGCCGCGCAGACGCCATCCGGCAAGCCGAAGATCTGCTCCAGACTATCGGCCCGGCCTTGCTGATAAAACCTTTTGCGATCGGCACATTCCGTTGCCATCGCCGCCCCATACTGCACGGAGTCAGCCGTGATAATCGCTTCGGCCAGGGGACGCAGGACAGCTGTATGGCCAGCAGTGACGGCTTCGAGCCACAGCGGCAACAATGACAAGGGTTGTTCGGCGGTCGCGGCCGCCATCACCGCCAGCCGGAGTTTATCCGGCGTCAGCAGCAACTGACCTTGCGCAACAGTTATTAGTAATGGGTTCTGACTGAGCTGTGCCAGAGCCCGGTTAAACAAATCGGGCATCGGACCAAAACGTTGCGGGCAGCCCGGCTGTTGCTGACACAGTTGATCCAACTGGCGTAACCACTGGTCCTGCTGCAACTTAAAGGAAGTTAATAATTCATCCGGCGGATAGACCGAATCTAAGGTCACTGACGCTAACACCCGGGGGGCAACCGCCAGATACTGCAGCGCGACCACAGTGCCATAAGAGACTGAATACAAATGCCATTTTTCAATATTCAGCTGTTCGCGCAGCAGTTCTAAATCCTGCACTGTCTGCACAGAGCCAAAATCTGCCGGGCTGTAGCCCTGCGCCTGCATCTGCTGCTGACATTGCAGCAACGCATCGCGACGCTGTTGCAGCAAAGTATTGTCATCCGGGCTTTGTGCCAACACCTGGCGCAAATTGGCGGACAGCTGCGGGCAGAATAGCGGACGACTTCGGCCAGAACCGCGCATATCAATCGCGATCAACTCATGACCTGGGACAAAATCGGCTGCAGACAGACCGGTAAAGCGCGTCATCTCGCCGCCTGGCCCACCATGCAGAAACAACACCGGTGCAGCGCCGTTTTTCGGTTCCGCGGCCGCTTTGCGCACCACGGCCAACTGGAACTGACTGCCATCCGGACTTTGCACTTTAAGCGTGCCGCACTGCAGACGGGCGCTCACTGCGGCTGACACCACCGCAAAATCGCAAGCCGTCGGGGTATAGACCGGTGGCGGCTCCACCGCACGCGCCAGCGCAACAAACAAGCTCAGCACACTCAAAAACATCAGTCTGATCATGCAGTTCTATCCTTCTACCATGCTCATACCGAGCCTATACCAGCCGGCGCTTCCCCGCCAGCGCTGTGGCACCTTGCGCTATCGGTTACAAGACTCGCCACCCGGCTGATAACAGCCCGGCTCACGCGGGCAACTATTGCCACGGCTGCAAATCAGCTGCGCCGGTTTGTCCAGTGAACGCGCCACCCAATTGATATTCAGGATGTTACTGACGGTCGTCAATGTTGAACGGATTGACGCCGGTACCGCTACTTTACCGCCGCCTTTGACGCATAGTTGTTTCAGCTCAAGCGCCAGGCTGTCGGCATCAAGACCCTGCGCGTTAATGGCCGGATTCAGGTCGATCCCGGCACAGAGCACATGCGGATTACCAGCCAAATCCATCACTTTGGTCGATTCGCAGCAGTAAATCCTCGGTTGTCCCTGCACTTCCAGCAGAGAAAGCTGCGCAGAATGTTGCAGCGTCGCCGCTTCAAACATGCGGAACACCGCCCAGTGCTGACAGGGGTCTTCCACCTGACGCATATTGCCCCAGGGCAACGGAATGCCATTACCACGATATACGGCCTTGAGTTTGCCCGGCGTATAAGCATCAAAATAATGCCAGTGCTGATAGGGCGACACCGCAGTCATGCGCCGCATCGCCACGGAAGCCGACACACCCGCCGCCTGATGCGAACTGATTTCATAACCATGCCGGTCTAACAGCTGACGAAACGGCAGTTTTGGACAGAGCAATGCGCCGGCAAAAAAACTCGACTCAAAGTCACGCCAGGCATGCAGAATATCCTGCGGCGCCAGATTGACGTTGCCATCAGAGGCTTCATGTGCGCCGCCAACCCGCATGCTGCTTTTCACACCGTCTTTGTTGTGCAGCACCGCATGGCCGATATGCACCGCCAGCTCGTATTTCAACCGGGTCGGATGTTGTTCCAAAATGCGGTTTAGGTGCAAAGTGCCGGGCGGCAGGAAATATGACGTCTGCACGTTTTTACTGCGCACACCGAGTTCGTCTAACAGCTCTGTGGGCACTTCAGTAAACCAGCGCACCTGCAGGCCGACTTTTTTCGCGATCTGCAATAAATCATCGCTACTGAGCGGCATGCGTTTTTGGCCGATCTCTTCGGCAGCACGTTCAAGCTCTGGAAAATGGTTTTGGTGATGCTCCTGATGCGCGCGGATCAGCAGTTGGGCAAACTGGCGGCCACCGGTGCCGGTTTGCGACAACAGCTCCGGGATAGCAATTTGCAGAATGTCCGGTGCAAACAAAAAGCCAGGCTCCAGCGCCATGCCGGAGATCCCCCCCCGACTGCCTTTAGCCGGGGTCAGGTCATGCCCAGCCTCCTCGCCGTCCAGAAACCAATCCGGCGCTTTTTGAAAAACTTCGGCGATCACTTCCAGCATTTCGGGCGAAGGCACCCGTTTACCGGTTTCGATCATCGACAGATATGACACCGACGGCGCGTACTCCGCATTGATGCGGATACAGCGTGTCGACAGATCGTCCATCGTTAAGTTATTGCGTTTTCTCAGGTTTCTGATCTTAGTCCCAAGAAAATGGGATTGGCGTAACAGGCTTTTGCTATTGGTCATTTTGTAAAATTCACACTGTGAAGTTTTAATTGTGAAATTTCGCTTTAAAACAACATAGACTGTTTTTCAGGCAAGTACAACAGCCGCAATGCCCGCCACCCTACCGGGCCAGACAAGACAAAGAGTGAGCGAGGATATAACGATGACGATGACCGCACTGCAGATTGAAACCGACCCGATGATCCAGCAACAGCTGCAACAACTGACTGCGCTGAACGACGCCCACCTGCGTCAGGTGCTGGATTATTCCAAAGCCATGCTGGATAAACTGTTTCCACTGGAACATGGCTCGCATCAGCAAGTGAAAAGCTATGTGGTCTACTACCAGCATTTATTAGCATTTTTTGCCGACGGCCAAAGCACAGGCCTGAAAAACCCGGCGCAGTTTGTCGCCTTATGCGGCAGTAAAGAACAACCACAAACCTTGCTGTTCAACGATGGCACCCGTCATCTGGAGATCAGCCTGTGCCGTCACAGCGACCGCGGCAGTCAGGGCAGCGCCGGCATTGAAGACATCCAGCTTCAACTGTCTGGTGACGAGTGGTTCTCACTGGTACGCGGTACTGTCGTCACGACACAGAAACAATGCCGCAGCGGCGCCAGCTACACGCATAAAGCCGGTGGCGACTACCGCTTAAACTAAGCATCCACCCGCTGGACCCCGGCGATGTCACCGCCTCTGGTGGCATTGCCGGGATCCATCTTCATCCCGTTTGCATCCCCTGCCCCCAACAAAATCTCCGGCGAACCGTGGAATTTTTTACCCCTTGTTCACTCTGAGGTAAACTGTGCTGCTGCTTTTTGAGTCAAACCATGGAAGCGCTCAAGCAGCTTGGCAATTTCAACTGTCGTTGATGAACCCCGGAGCCTATGTATCTTGACCCTGCGCTTATTCCTGTTATTGGCCGTCGCTATGCTGTTGTGGGTGTTCTGGCCAGCTGCCGGGCCGACTAAAGCGCCGCTCGGCAGTAAAACCGCCAGCTGTGATCAGGTCATCAGCTATCGGCTCGATAGCATAGATCCGGCCTTTGGTCTTGATACTGAACAGGCGCTGACATTAATCAACGACGCCGCCTCGCGCTGGAATCAGGCACTTGGCAAAGAAGTACTGCGATATGACCCACAGGCCGGCTTTCCGATCCGCTTTGTCTTTGACGCCCGCCAGCAACAGCAACTGGAGCAGATGCTGCTGGAGCGTAATCTGGACCGTTACGACGACCGGATCCGCGATCAACAGCAGGATTTTGAACGGCAACTGGCTGAATTTCAGCAGCAAAAAGCGGCTTTTGAGCAAGAAGATCAGCAGCTTGCTGCCGCGATTGAGGCATTTAACCTGCAGGCTCAGCAGGCAGATCCGGGTGCTGCGGCCCTGCTGGGTAAGCAACAGGCCGAATTACTGAGCCGGCAAAAACAACATGCACTGGAAGCAGAACAGCTGGATGCAGTTTCTGAAAAACTGCAGGACCGCCAACAGCTCCTCAATAACCTCATCAACGACCGCAATGCGCTGTTACCATCGCAGCAAGCAAGCGGGCTTGCCGAAGTAGGCTTACTGGAACAACAGGGCGCGCAGCGGACCATGACCATTTTTGCCTATAAAGACGCTCATCACCTGACCCTGACGCTGCTGCACGAATTTGGTCACGCACTGGGCATCGACCATTTGACCGACAGCCGCAGCATTATGTACAGCCAGTTAACCGGTGCCCAACAGGACCTCACCAGCGCCGATATCAGCGCCTGGCAGCAGCAATGTGCGCAAGCCGGACCGCGCTAACGCCCTGGTTAGCGAAAAGTCAGAATTGCACTTATTAACAAAAAGTTACAAGTCACACTTAGCAATGCGGATAATACCGCTTGATTTACGCGCCTTTGCAGCATCGATTTGCATTAGTTCACGGTATTTTTACATTCATCAGCAAATCATCAGGTTTTCCTCCGATTTTTTTTATGGTCGCGCAGGCCAGTTGATCACAGTCTCTATGGTACGCATCACCCGGTATTGGTAAGGACAATCCTGCCTGGGTGTTGCACAGCGAGTCAGCCCGGCACTGGTTCTGATTCGTCACTACGCCAGTGGTCTGCCGCCCAGCAATTGTTGGGCTGACATCCAAAAATGAGAATCACTTTTTAGTGATCGACGGAGATAATCTGCATGTTTATTGCAAACAAGTTACACAAATCAATCCGCACTGCCATCGTACTCGGTACTACCGCTTCTGCTTTAGCTTTCATGTCATCTGCTCATGCCGTACAGACGACAGAAGCAGCCGATAAAAAAGACGTTGAGCGTATTCAGGTGACTGGTTCTAGTATTAAACGGACAGATATGGAAGGTGCATTACCTGTTCAAATCATGAACCGTGAAGATATTGATAAGACTGGTCTTACTTCAGCTGGTGAATTAATTCAGAGCTTACCGGCAATGCAAGGTTTCACTGTTGCTGCACAGTCTGTGGGTGGCGGCGGTGGCGGTCAAAAAACAGCCTCATTACGTGGCCTTGGTTCTGAATACACATTAGTCCTGTTGAATGGTCGCCGTCTGGCACCACGTGGTTCAGGCAGTACCATCGACTTAAACTCTATCCCATTAGCTGCCATTGAGCGGATTGAAGTATTAACGGACGGCGCATCAGCTATCTATGGTTCTGATGCGATTGCCGGGGTTGTCAACTTTATCACTAAGTCTGACATGCAGGGCTTCAATCTGAGCGCCCGTTACAACAAGCCGCAGGAAACTGGTGGCGAAAGCAACAACATCTCTGCTTCTGCCGGTTTTGGTAATTTTGATACCGATGGCTACAACGTATTGGTGTCACTGTCCCGCGACGAGCAGGCCCAGCTGAAATCAAAAGATCGTGAGTTTGCCAAATCAGGCATTATTCCATTCCGTTACAACGAAACCGACTACACATTCGTGGCAGGTTCACCAAACGGTATTCCAGCCAATGCTCAGGTGTTCCTGGCAGGTACTGCTGCGCCATTAGTATTTAGCCCGTTTGCACGGACTAACGGCGGTTGCCCGCAAGACACCTTTGCGGAAGGCACTGAGTGTTCGTGGGACTTTACTTCAACAATTGAAGTATTCCCGGAAAGTGTGCGTGACAACTTAATGATCAATTCACTGTTCAAAGTGACTGATGATTTCCGTGTTTTCGCCAACCTGAATGCCAACGATTACTCTGAAACTAACCGCGTTGCGCCATACCCAACCGGTTATTTCCCACTGCCACTGACATCTCCGGTTGTTCAGCAATGGATTATGCCAAATCTGACGCCGGCACAAAGAGCTACAGTGACTGGTGTCAACGCCCGCTGGCGCGCGCTGCCAGTTGGTACCCGTGCGACTGAGTGGAACAACAAGGCAACCAATCTGGTACTGGGCTTTGAAGGGGTGAGCGGCGATATCGATTACTCAGGTGGTTACACCTACTCAGTGAACGATTCAACTCAGAACTTTGTTGGCGGCTGGTTACTGCGTGATGACTTCGTCAACCTGATGCGTTCAGGCACAATCGATATTTTCACTACACCAGACAAGTTAAGCACCGCCAACCGTGATGCTCTGATGAAAACGGTATACAACGGTGAGTGGACTAACGACAAGACCACGATGCAAGCTGTTGACCTGAAAGCATCGATGCCAGTCTTTGAACTGCCGGCAGGTCAGGTGTACATCGGTACTGGTGCTGAATACCGTAAAATGGATTACAGCAACAAAATCGCCGAAGCCAATGAACAGGAAAAGATTCTGTTCCTCGGCCGTGACACCGCTTACGATCTGGACCGTGACTCTTATGGCCTCTTCTCAGAAGCCATCGTTCCTGTAATGGAAGGAATGGAACTGTCTGCTGCGGTACGTTATGACAGCATCGGTGCTGTTTATAACGGTTCAACCTACAATGCCGCAGGTTTCCCGATCAAAGGCTCATCAGGCTTCACTGTCAACGACGATATGTCTGACGTCACCTACAAGATGTCACTGAAATATCAGGCAACAGATGACCTGTTATTACGTGGTTCTGCAGGTACAGGCTTCAAAGCACCATCGATGTTAGACATTGCGCAGCCACGCGTACCGGCCGGCGTGACCGGTGGTTCTTACGATTGTCCGTTTGCCGCCACAGATCCAAAAGCAGCTTGGTGTTTATCGACCCGTTCACAGTACACCGTGTTTACTCAGGGTAGCCCTGCGCTGAAGCCGGAAACTTCTGAACAATTCGCTTATGGCTTCGTCTATGCCCCATCAAAAGACTTCAGCTTAGCGCTGGATTACTGGCGCATTAACATGGAAAACCTGGTCACCGGTCTGACCGAAGCCCAGATTTTTGCTGATGCTGCCCGTTACTACGACCGGTTCCTGCCAAATACCAATTTAGCAACCGGCCGCACTGAGCTGGCAATCTTACGCAGTTCAGTGAACGTTGGTAAATCCATTACCCGCGGTGTTGACTGGGACGTGATGGTTGGACATGACCTGTCATTCGGCCGTTGGACTACCAGCTTTGCCGGTACCTATTTGATCCAGAAAGAGTACACCCGTCCGGGGACTACTGACGACTGGATCAGCAGCTTAGGCCGTTTTGGTGCGAACCAGGCTGTGGACTTCCGTACTATCGCAAGATGGACCAACAGCTTACAGCATGGCGACTTCAGTCACTCGATGATCCTGAGCTACCGTTCAGGCTATGAAGACCGCGCAATCACTGCTGCCAGCCGCGAAGTTCGCTTAGGTGGTACCGGTGGCGCCGGTGTTGCTATCCAGTTGGCTGTTCCGTCTTATTCGACGATCAACTACCAGACGTCCTACAAAGGCATTGAAAATACAGTGTTAACCTTTGGTATCAATAACCTGACGGACGTTGCACCTCCACTGTCATTACGTGGCGGTCAAGGTCACCAGACCGGTTATGATCACCGTTATACCGACGCATTTGGTCGCACCTTCTATCTGGGTGTGGACTATAGCTTCTAATCACTTAGGGTGATGTAGTGATAGGTGCGGCAGTCTGAGACTGCCGCATTTTTTTTGCTTGTGAGTCAGTAATTAAAGCGGGGGCGCTAACCAGTAGATATCGCCCTGCACCGGCTGGGCATGGACAAAATAAAGCGCAGAACCCTGCACACTATATTGATGGATAAAACCGGGACCATCAGGGAAGACACAGTCTTGCGTGCCACGCGATAAGTGGTAACGCATCACACCAAGCCCTGCCTGATAGTAATAAAGCTGGTCATCAACAATCTGCCAGTTGAGCCAGTTGGTGACATTAAAATCGGCGATTAACAACTGCTCATCAGACTGACCTAGTGTTTTTCGATAAAGCCCAGGTTGATTAAATTTACTGTAGTACAAGGTCTCTCCGAGCAAATAACCGTTGTAGCCACCTGCGGTGGTTAACTGGGTTAACTGCTGATCAGCTGGCTGATACTGCCACAGCTGCCAATCCCCACTTTGCATACTGCCAAAAATCACACTACGCCCATCCGCAGCCCAGTTAGCACTGTGCGCTTTGGCACTCGCTGCCAACAACAACTTGGGGGCAGGCTCGCCAAGGGCTTGTGTGTATATCGCATCAGCCTGACTAAACAGGATTTGCCTGCTGTCAGGAGCCCAGCTAAAACGCAAAAAATGTTGGCCATCGGGTAAAGCTGGTAAAGCGATTTCGGAACTAACCTCCTGCTGAGCTTCCACAGTCACCGGTTTCAGCCATAAGCTGACGTCGCCCTGACGGTCCGACAGAAAAGCTAAGGAACGACCATCCGGACTCATCCGAGGTAGCAAATCCAATCTGGAACTTTGCACTACAGGAGTGGCTGCCGCATAAACGCGCTGACGCGTGCCCGCTTCACAAGATTGCGGCAATGAAGCCCGTAAGATATCGCTATTTTGTTCGCTGACACCGACAAACCAGCGAGATTCGCTCAGCGCCAAGCTATTGATGTAATTTTTTTCCGCTAGCACCGGATGATAGACCTGACTCGGAATGTGGTAGCGATAGACTTTTTTATCGGTGACCAGCAATAAATGGTTTGGGTCCAGCCAGTGCAACTGGCGCACGGCTAACTCGACCTGGTGACTATACTGCCGCTGATAAGCGGGGATTTGCCAAAACTGTAGCTCAGTCTGTGTTGCAGTTTTGTAGTGAGCAATCGCCAATTGCTTGTGATCTGGTGAAGGCGCTGCCGCAATATCACCATTTGTAATGTAGGCAGCAGGTAAAGAGACTTGCTCCGGTTGGCCCGCGGTCAAATCCATATAAAAAGTGCTGTACGGCTGCGTTTTATTCAGACGCTGCCGAAAGTAGAAACCACGACTGTCGGCGCGCCATTGCATTCTGAAATGGCTGTCAGTCTGACAGGTCAACAAGGTTTTTAATGCGATCGGCGTCGTATTCAGTGTTGCTAACCGAACCTGACATGTTTCCGCCGGTAGTTCGGTCTGCGTGACCAGAACCGCTTGGGTTCCGTCCGGCGACAACATGGCGAAGCGCAGCCCCTCTAACTCTGGGAGTAATTGCTGAAACTGACCGGCCTGATGCCGCCACAAGACTGATTGATTAGACTGATCATGTTGCAGATATAGCTGTACTTGACCGCTCTGGTCAGTGCTAATGTGTGTCTCGCTACCCTGATGGCTGGTTAAGGGGAACTGTTGTACAACAGGCGCAGGCGCAGATTCAATCACGCGGGAGCCGTTGTGGATTAACCAATAACCCGCAGCACTGAAAAAAGCCGACCCCAGGACAATGGCAGGATATCGCCAGTAGCGCCTCAGCGCAGTTGTGCTCCCGAAAAAACTACCGGATTGCCTGTTCAGGTCCGCCGCCAGCGGCTCGGTTACAGCACAACCGGCTGCCAGTTCTGCCGTCGGCTGATTGGGCTCGTCACGCTGCGGTGTGCCACGCGGGTCACTCTGTGTTGACGGGATAATCGGTTCAACCTGAGCAACCAGTCGGTAGCCTACTTTGGCAATCGTTTGAATGTAGTCTTGCGAGTCATCGAGCAGAGCGAACTGTTTGCGCAACTGCGAAAACACGCGGTGGATCACGCTGTCGCTGACCACACGCTGCTGCCAGACGCCCTGAATCAGTTGTTCGCGGCTCACCTGCTGATTGGGGCTGTGGACCATTAACCACAAGACATTAAAAATCTTCGGTTCAATATGCAGCCGCTGTTCGTCCCGGCAGAGCGTGCGACTGAATGGATCCAGCACAACTAAGCCAATACGGATAGTTGTCGGCGGCGATTGCATTGGATCTGTGATGCTCTTCATGGTTGTAGGGAGAAAGGTCCGAGTAAAAACCAGCAGGATCAAATTTGTGGCTGATGTTGCATTTCGGGATGGGCTTTGTCAAACATATTGCGCAAGATGGCAGCGCATAAAAAAACCACCGGAAGTGGTTTTTCATTTGCAGCTATCCACGGCACTCACTGTACAGACCAGTGAGCTGGGTTGCTAAAAACCACTTGCGGTGGTTTTTAGCAACTGGGCGGGCATTAGCCCATGGCAGCAATCCCAATAAAACCGGCAAATGCCAGCGCAGCGGCAATCAGTGTGTATGGCAACTGAGTCACTGCATGCGAGATCAGATTACACCCTGACCCCTGTGCCGCCAGGACAGTCGAATCGCTGTAGAAACAAGCTTGGGAACCAAATGAAGCGGCGGATAACAGTGCGCCAATCACCAGCGGAATGTCGGCATTCACCGCGGTGGCCAGTGGCATCACAATCGGAATTGACACCGCGAAAATCCCCCAGCTCGAACCTGTCGCGAATGATAGGATAGCCATCGCCACAAACACCAGCGCCGGTAACATCGTTGCATTCATATATGGCGTCAGATTCTCGATGACATATTGCGGCAACAGAATTTTGTCGCACACGTCTTTGAAAATAAAGGCTGCGATAACGGTACTGATAGCAGGCAACATCGTCTTAAAGCCATTCATCATCACTTCCATCATTTCACTGATGCTCATCAGTTTTTGGAAATAGTAATAAGGAATAATCAGCAATAACGTGGCAATCACGCCTTTCAGTACGTCGATGTCGAAGTAAATAGTGAAAGCAATCAGCGCCAGCATCGGCACAACAAAATTATGCAATTTGCCTTGTTTATCAGAGTGTTCAAACTCCTGCTCGATCGCCTGCACGGCATATTCGTCACTGGTATGATGCGGCATCTCATGCTGAGCATTGTGCTGACCATGGCTGCCTTTGACGATATTTTTTGCATCTGCAGCCAGTTCACAATCAATCGGCGTACCGGCCTGAGTCGCCAGCTCCGCCTTTTTCATCGGGCCCAAATCAGGAACTATTTTCAGCGCCACTAACATCACAATCAGCACGGCAAACCAGGCATAAAACATATAAGGAATGGCCTGGATATAAACTTCAATGCCTTTGCCTTTTTCAGCGATACCGTTGTCGACCAGCAATCCGCCAAAAAATACCGCCCAGGTGGAGATCGGGATAATGACACAGATTGGTGCAGCAGTTGAATCGACGATATAGGCCAGTTTTTGCCGTGAAATTTTGTATTTGTCCGTAACCCGCTTCATCGCTTCGCCAACTGATAGCGCGTTCAGATAGTCATCAATAAAGATCATGCAACCTAGAACAAAGGTCATAAACATTGATGACCGCTGCCCTGTCGCCAGGCGGGAGCCGAAACGGCCAAAAGCCAGCGCACCACCGGTATGGATCAGCAACGAAATCAACGCGCCAAAACCGCCACAAACTAGAATCAACCAGCCAATGGTTTCATCCTGCATCACGTTCAGTGAGATTTCGGCAAAATTGTTAAAAGAATCGACCGGTGACAATAACAGCAGACCTGCTACCGCGCCGACGACCAGCGACAGAATTGGCCGCTTCGACCAAATTGCCACCACCATCACCACAATTGGTGGGATTAAACTTAACGCACTAGGTGAATCCATCAGGGGTTCCTTTCAAAAACTCCAGGTGACTGGTCAATAACACCACGACAAACAGCTTGCCGTCAGATTTCACTCGGGCCTTGGCAGATTGACGCCTGCGTGCTGCCTTTGTTGTTTTTTTATGTGCACAATTCAGCGGGAATTGTGGTCGCATATGATAACAAAATATGCTGCTGACTCAATCTCTGATTCAGGCAGCTTTGCAACAAGATCAACCTGAGGAAGCGCGCAGCGCTGCGCTGCAAATAGGCAGAACTGTGCCTATATTTGCCAAATACAGCGAGATTGACACGAGTGGGCAGCACACTATGCTGTGTACTAAAGTGGCTGCAAGCGACCCAATCTAACCATCTCGAGCGGTTGCATGACAGACTTTATCGGGGAGAGCATGGCCAAAGCGCGCACAAGATCACAGAGCCTGACGAGGTCGTTTACCAGCGGCAAAGGGTTGCTCTGCCTATTATCGGCCTTCATTTTCTCTATCAGCGCGCAGGCGCAATCGCTGAAATTCTTTACCGAACACAGCCCGCCCGGTGAATATCTGGATCAGGATGGTCAGGTGAAGGGGGCCACCGTTGAACTGATCCGGATCCTGCAACAACGGCTACAAGACGAAGGCCCTATTGAAATTTACCCCTGGGCACGGGCCATGCAACTGGCCAGTCAGGAACCCTATTCCGTGTTATTTGAAACGGTTCGCAATGACCTGCGCGAAGACAAATTCCAGTGGGTCGGGCCACTGAAAATCCATCAAATCACGCTGTATAGCCGCAGCAGCCCGCGCAATCATGCCGGTAAACGTCAAATCGCCTGTGACTATCGCGACTCCGCAGTGTTAAACCAGATCCGCCAACTCGGTTATGAGGAACACCGTAATTTGATAGTGACAACCCGGGCCGGGGAATGCGATGAACTGCTGCTCAAGGGCCGGGTTGACCTGGTCGCCCTGAACCCACTGATGGCACCGGTAGTCAATCAACAGCTCGCGAAGCAGCAAGATAGCCTCAAAGCCGTGCAGCAGTTGTCCTCATCGCGTTTATATCTGGCGTTTTCGCCGAAAATCGCCCCCGAGCGCGTTGCCCGCTGGCAACAAGCGCTGATGCAAAGTTACCGCGACGGCACCATGCGCCGGCTTTATCACAACATCTACAATGAAGCGATGATCCAGCAGTTAGAACAACTGGCAGCAGCGCCGGCAACTCAGGGGCAATAAGCACTTCAGCCCTTGATGGTCGGTACCCAGCTGATAAAACCAATAGCGGCAATGCCACCGAACGTGACGAGACATCCCAGCACCATCAGGCTGGCCACTGCCCATTTCACCGCAGCACTGCGCTGGCGTTGTGCCCAGAACACCAGTTCGGCGACGGCCATCGGCAGCAGATAACAGGCAAAGCTGAAGAATAAGTCCATCGGCCCGTCCAGCTTGCTGCTATTGCCATTGGGCCCTTGGTTCAATACAAACCAGCCATACAGATACAAGCGGAAACTCCAGACGCCGTTGACCAGCAAAAAGCTATGCACGGCCCAGCGTTTATGCGCGGTGAAATTGCGGGCGATGGCATAACGCCAGGCAAAGAAAATCGCCAGCGGGATCAGCAAGCCATTCAGCGTAATGCCCATCGCACCCAAATCGCTCAGCCGGTTGCCGGCGCCCCAGGTTAAGTACAATCCGGTGATGGCGCCGCTCAAGCCGAGCGTCATAAACATCCGGCCATTCCAACGGTGCAGCGTGGGCATTTTTTGACGGATTTTGGGCACAAACTGCAGAATGCCACCCAGCCCCAGCAGCACGACCGGCAGGATATGGCCGAAATAAATCAGATTGTAAAAACCTTCGCCCGCTTTATAACCGCCGATATGATTGCCCTGATTAACGCTTTGATAATCACCGCTCAGCAGCGGCGAGCCATAGCGCGCCATGATGTAGATGGCAAATAACCACTGGCCGCACAGCGCTAGCACAAACCAGCTGTACACACTGCCTTTTAGCATGGCCGCAGCCCGGTCTGGCTGGCGCAGTGTCGGCGCGGGATTTCGAACAGATGAGGTCGTCATAACAACTCCTGAAGCAACTAATGTTCAGGCAGCATGACGGCAACAGTCACGTTGATCGCGCCGGATTCGGAATTCGGCCTATGATTTTTGCCTCTTTCCACGCGGCTTTGACGGCCATTGAAGCGCCGTTACTTTTTGTAACAGTACGGCGCATCCAATCAGCGGCTTCTGCTTTGACGCTCGCTAAAACCAGCTGTTACCATCGAATTTCTGCAGGATCAGGAACTGTCACCATGTACCAAAGCATTCATCTGTTATTACTCGTCGTTAGTTTTGCTTTGTTATGCAGTCAGTTATTGGTCCGCCAAAAGCAACTGGTGCATCTGCTGTTTGCAGCGTTTTGCGGTTCTGTTTGCCTGATGGCGATCAAAAGGTTGGGTGGCGCGGACCTCGGCCTGTATCAGTATCTGGTTGGCATGGGCATTTGCATGACCTGTAACGGCTATTGGTTATTGTCCAGAGCCATGTTCCGCAAACAGGATGCTATCAACTGGCAACACGTGCTGGTGGCAGGTTCCATCGCGCTGTTGATTGTGGCCTCGCAAGGGTTGTCGTTGCTGCAACAACTTTGGCCCGCCGGCCAGCCGCTGTTTACCTCCAGCCGCGTCATCGTTAATGAGCTGCTGAATTTATTCTCTTCGACGATATTGATGCTGACGGCCTGGGAAGCCTGCCGTGGCTACGCGCAAACGCAAGGTGTCGAGCGCCGGCACCGCCAGCTGTTTCTAGCCACCTTTGTCGCAGCCGTGACGCTGTGCGCGGTGATTGCCAAAATCTGGTTGCCAGCGCAGGGCGCTGCGCTGCAAATGGAGGTTTTAAGTGCCGGCGCCGCTGTGGCTATTCTGGTCATGACACAATGGTTGATCCGCCAGCGCTTTGCCGCGCCAACCGCAGACTCAGCCGGGGCTGCTGAACCGGAAACGAAACCCCAGACTATAACGAACTCAGTGCCGCAAGCGCTACAGCTACAGCTACAACCTGCTCAGCCAACTACAGCCAGCGGCGACTCCACGGTCGCCACAGCACTGAGCCAAGCCGATCTGGCGCTATTCGCGCAGCTACAGCAGCTGCTGTTTCAGGAAAAACTCTACCTGCAGGCCAACTTACGCCTGACCGATGTTGCGCAGCAGCTGCAGGTGCCGGAATACCGCGTCAGCCGGCTGATCCGCAGCCAGTTGCACGCCAGTAATTTTAATAACTTCATCAACACCTTACGGATAGAACACGCCAAATCATTGCTGACAGATCCCGCCAAACAGCATTGGCCAGTGCTGGTGGTCGGGCTGGAAAGCGGTTTTGCCTCCGTCGGCCCTTTCACCCGCGCATTTAAAACCCAGACCGGCGACACGCCGAACGAATACCGACAGAAACAGCGCGAGCCAGCCGTTGTGGCCGATTGGGTGCATTCTTGATGGTGTGAAAAACGAGGTACTTTTTGGCTGGTCGGTTACTTATCTGCTGACCGTCGCCTCTGAATGGGCCGCGTCAGCCAATATCGAGACTAATCGGCTGATGTCGGTTTCTGACGAAATACCCTGCCCAACTGCAAGAAATGACAGCAAAGTGACTGGGGCATGTTGCGTGGCAGCAGCCTGCATTTTATGGTGCCCATCAAGCAAATAATGGGTTAAACACCAATGGCTGGCTACTGCGGAATCGTCCTCGCAATAGGCCGGCGCTTTGATATCCAAGATACTCAACGCGACAGCCGTCGGCTCACGCCCCTCGCTCAACGCCTTTACATAGGCCTGAATTTGTCCGCTATTGAGCCAGGAAGCCGGAAACATCGGCACGACAAACTGAAACAGTCGCTCAGTGGCGGACATCACGAGATCTGGTAAGCGATAGTATTGAATTTTGGGTGAATGTGGCAGGCCCCAAAACCCATCCATGCCCCATAGCGCAATTTGCTCATGGCTAAAATAGTCGTCAGCACCACCTAACTGGACCTGCTGCGGCTGCACCCGCAGCAACAACATCTGGTATTTTTCGTTTGGTAAAATCTTGCTCAGTGCCGCAACAACATCCGCATCCAACCTGGCAATGCCCATTTGCAAAGCTCCCGCGATAGCATCTGCACTGATGTTTTTGTTTGCGCCTTCCAAGCGCTCAAAGAAGAAAGTGCAGGTATTGCAGATATTGCCAATGTGGTAGGCCTTTTTGCCATCGACAGTCAGGTACCGGTCCCAGATTTGCCACCCACCACCACCCGTCGTGGCAAAGCCCAAAATACTATCCGAACCGGATACTTCAATAGATTGCTGTGCAATTAACATGTCAATCATCAGCTTCCCGTAGCATAGGTTATTCCAACGGCTCCATCAGCCCAATGCGGTTGCCTTCACTGTCTTCGATTTCCGCGACATAGGCGTAATCGCCAGCTTTAGTTTTCGGGAACAGCACTTTCGCGCCGGCCAATTGCGCCGCGTTAAGCGTGTTATCAATACTGGCAGTGTGCAGATAGATGAGCGTGCCATTGACGGTCGGTTTATAGATCTCGCCCTTCGCCAAGGCACCGCTGATGCCGCTACCATCAACCGCAAACGGCATTAACGCCATCTGATTGCCGTGGATCTCTTCAAGCTCAAAATCAAAACCGAACACTGTTGTATAAAAAGCCATGGCGCGGGTCATGTCGCTGACCGGGATCTCAAAATACAGCGCCGGGTTCTGTTTCTGTACCATCTCTTGCCTCTGATAGGTTGAACATGCAGCTAGTTGGAGCACCATACAGGCCACGACGACCAGCAGCGCTGCGTTTTTGGTTGCGGCGCGGCACGAAATTTGATAGAAACTGCTGATATTCATTGCTTTCACCCCCAACATCGCGCGCAGCGGTGCACAAATTGAACCACGCAGGACCAACCGCTAACGGCTTTTTGGCCTTGTTGAATGGCTTGTTAGCCACCAACTGCCGATTGCTTTGATAAATAGCTAGTAAGAATCTGATAAGCTCGGCTTACTGAATACTTTAACTTTATTGGTTTTATTCCTGATAAACAATTCAGCGATGAGTAAGTTTGGCACCCAGCAAAGCCAAGCCAACACTGGGTAAGCATCAAAAAACTTAACCCCTAAAACGATACTAATGCCAAGATAAAGCCTTAACGTAACGCCTGCCAAGGTGACTGCATAGCTTCGGATCATCCAGTTTTCATGGGCTTTTACATCACCCTGACGAATGAGGCGATAAGCCATGAATGTTGTTCCCAACCAAAAGATGGCCATTAAGCCAAACCCGGTTTGGACATAGAACCCACCAATAGAATTCACAGCCAAAACCAAACCAGCAATACCACTAAAAATGATCGACCCAACGTAAAAACGACCGAGTAAACGGTGCACTGATAAATGCTTCCGTCTGAGTGACGTACTAAATTGAAAGGCTCCGGCGACTATGGCAATAGCACCACCGATGAAATGAATTACTGTAACCTCGGGGAAATGTGTAAATAGGTTTTGAATAAATGGCGGTCTGATACTTGGTATTGCGAGTAACCCTAAAGCGTAAAGGGCTACCAAAATTGCAGAGAGGGTCATGCAACCCCATAAGATTTTTTTGCTCATATGTCTTCCTTGATGCCTGAAAATTGCCGTAAGTGCACCTTCATCACAAAAACCACGAACAGCTGACTTTGGCAGTGTACTGCCAAAAAGTTGCAAGCGGAGCCTGTAAAAAATTGGTAAACAACAAACTATCAGAAAGAAAACAAAAAACGCAACGGTCCTGTGCAGTTTACTTCAGCAAGGTTCAGCCCAAACAAAGCCACCTGCCCCGGTTTTTTGGCTGCTTCACTAGCCGAAAACTTATGAAACCAAATAACGACCACCGTCCGCGCAGACGCGCAAACTTGTGAGCGTTTGGCAGCACTTTGCCATAGCCCTGCGGCGGCGGGCGTAGCAGCGGGTGCAGCTCAATAGCTAACGACAGC